>ERZ772805.431-NODE-431-length-49174-cov-15.632281_pt1 | contig 49174 bp, 48 predicted proteins | sample MGYA00511344_ERZ772805 | MGnify/ENA primary metagenome ERZ772805 (study PRJEB29015, sample SAMEA2737730) | human gut metagenome | biome: human gut; feature: human-associated habitat; material: faeces | place: China | collected 2012 ...
ATATCTCATGAAAATACCCCCTTTACTGGTTGTCCAGTAAAGGGGGTACATATCATTACTACCTATGGGGTTCATTTTATTTATTATGTTGCATTTGCCACTTTTGATTGCGGCGCAAGGTTAATAAGCCTTCTAACACTGCTTGGAATTGTACAAAGCTTAACGTATACGGTGGGTACATATCAGGTACCACCTTATAAGAAATAGTAACTTCGGCCTTATCATAATCGTAGAAAATGCCATGTAAATTACTTACCGTAGTATAACCAGTTTGAGCTTGCTCCAATGTTGGAATAGGCTGATTTTTTAGATTTCCTAGTAGATCGCTAATGAAACCTTCCTTACGACCTTGGTCATTGAGCATTTCATCCATAAAACTACGTAGACTATCCATAAATAGATTAACCTCTTTGGTCTAACAATAAGCCATTGTGAATTACACGAACAGCATCTTTAACGCGGTCTTCAGCAACAAGGCAAGAAATACTAATTTCAGAAGTAGAAATGATTTCAATATTGATGCCTTCTTGGCTCAAAATATCAAACATTTGTGCAGCTACGCCAGGTTGACCTAGCATACCAGCACCGATAATAGAAACTTTTGCCATGCGTTCGTCGATATTTACAGCTTCAATATCAACAGTTTTTTGTAATTCTGCCAATACTTCACGAGCTAGTACAACATCATCCATAGCTACAGTGAAGATGAGGTCAGTTTTAGGTTCACCTACAGCGCGGATAGATTGAACAATCATATCAACATCCACATTTTTTGCAGCCAATGCTTTGAACACAGTTGCTGCAACACCTGGTTTATTTTCAACGCCTACAAGGGCTACTTTTGCTGTATTAGTATCATCAGCTACGCCAGTAATTACGTGTTTATTTGCTTCCACAGTATAATCCTCCCGAATAATAGTACCTGTATTGTCACTAAATGTTGAACGTACGTGAATAGGTACACCATAACGGAAACCCATTTCTACGGCGCGAGGTTGCATTACACCTGCACCAAGACGTGCCATCTCAAGCATTTCGCCATATGTTACTTCTTCTAATTTGAAAGCCTCTTTTGCAACACGAGGGTCTGTAGAGTAAACGCCTTCAACATCTGTGAATATTTCACAAACATCAGCTTTCATAGCGCCTGCCAATGCAACAGCAGTTGTATCAGAACCACCGCGACCTAAAGTAACCATATCACCATATTCAGTAATACCTTGGAAACCTGCAACTACTACGATATTGCCTTCATCCAAAGCTTCAAATACGCGATTTGGATCAACGCCTAAAATACGGCCTTTATTGAATGTATCACTACTTGTAATACCTGCTTGGTCACCTGTTAAGGACATAGCTTTATGACCACGTTCGTTGAAAGCCATCGCCATTAATGCAATCGTTACTTGCTCACCTGTAGATAACAAGCGGTCCATTTCACGACCATAAGGCTTAGATGTTACTTCTTTAGCCAATGCTACCAAGTCATCTGTTGTATCACCCATTGCGGATACAACAATAACGATTTTATCGTCTGCTTGCTTCTCACGAAGGACGCGATCAACAATATTAAATATTTTTTCTGGTGTAGCTACGGAACTACCACCAAATTTTTTAACAATTAAGGCCACAATAATCCCTCATTTAACTTATCTACTAAAAATCAATATGCATATACTTTACCACAAACAAATAGCACTGTAAAGGGATATAAGGTAATTTATCCATTGAGCAAAAACAAAACTCTTTTGAGTACGGACATAACTTTAGTGTGATTATTTCTGTTATTATTAAAATTTACATACAAAAAGACCAGCCCTAAGGCTGGTCTTTATTAGTTGATTCAGTTAATTAAGCAACTGTGATTTCTTTTTCGGATTCCCACAAACCGTGGATGTTGCAGTAAGATACAGCAATCAATTTACCGGATTTGTTCAAGGAAACTGCCAAAGAACCTTCAGAAATTGCATGTACAGGGCCTTCGTTTGCAGTTGCGCCATCACCATGTACGTTGAAGGAAATTTCACCAACTTCGAATGGCAATTGAGTACCTTCAGCTACGAAGTACAATTTGATCCATTCAATGTGATGTTCTACAGTGTTAGGATGTGCGATATCTTTACCAACGGACAATGTTACGTGGAAAGTTTCACCTGCTTTTACAGTGTCAACAGTCTCGATAACAGGAACATGTTTTTCAGTAGCGAAATCGCCGGATTTAATGTAATCATGTACAGCCATAGTTAACCTCCTGGTTATTGTTATATACATACTTAATGTCAAGAATATTTAGCACCTTGTGCTTATGACTATATTATACATTTTCGATATAGTTTTAGCAAGAACTTTTTCGAAAATTTTAGATTTATTTATATTCAAGCTCTGCGTATTAGAACTCAATCCCTTTAGCAGCCTTAATTCCTTTTTCATAGGCATGTTTTACTACATTCATTTCTGTTACGGTATCAGCTATATTAATGATTTCAGGCTTCGCATAACGACCCGTTAAAATAACGTGTAACCGCTCAGGTTTATGTTTAAGCATATCTACTACAGAATTTACATCAATAAGTTCATAATTAATGGCATTGTTGATTTCATCCATAATGATAAGATCCCATCGGTCTGAATTTACCTCTTCAATCAGTGTACGCCAAGCCTCTTGGGCTGCCTCTTTGTGACGTGCCAATTCAGCGTCGCTAACTTCATCCCGTTTATAGTAAATAAAGCCTTTACCCATGGAGCGAATTTCTACTTGGTCACCTAATTTGGCAAGCCCCGCTAGTTCACCATAACCATTACCACTTTTAATAAATTGTAAGATTAAGACCTTAAGACCTTGTCCAACAGCACGTAATGCTACGCCTAATGCAGCCGTTGTTTTTCCTTTACCATTGCCAGTATTAACTAAAATTAAGCCTCGTTCACTCATATTTAGCTCCTTTTAGCTTTATAGTTAGCACATATATCAACAAAATGCTGTGCACCTTCATCAGAACCAGCAAAGTTCAAATGTAAATACGATGCTAATACATTATCAGTTGCATAGCCACCATCATAAGATTGAGGTCTTCGACCTCCTTCTAAGTGAAAGGCCCAAGGGAAATTCTCTACAGTTGGTTCCATCGTAGAGAAATGGAACTCATGCCCACGAAGAGATGTATCTGCGGCACCTAATAAGGTATCTCGCTTAGCTGTAGCCGTAACATACCCTACTTTTTGTAGCTTTTGCTGCATAATGCAATTAGCAGGTACAATACCTACTGTATCATATACGGCGCCCTCAAAATCATGGATACTTTCACATAAATACATGAGGCCACCACATTCTGCATAAATAGGCATACCTTTTTCATTAGCTTCACGGATAGATTCCTTCATTGACTCGTTACTAGAGAGTTGGAACAAGAACATTTCAGGGAAGCCACCACCAAATACAAGGCCGTCTACTTCGGGAATCACTAAATCATTAAGAGGGCTAAAATAAACGAGCTCGGCCCCCTTCTCTTCTAAGGCAGATAAACTTGCAGGATAGTAGAAAGAGAACGCCTCATCATAGGCTACGCCAATTTTAACTCGCTTTTCAACGGATTTAGCATCTACAGCCTCTGGCAACTCAATAGCAGGTGCACTAGACGCAATATCCCACAATTGATCTAGATTTACCATTTTCTCAACGGCTTCGCGAATCGTGTTGATTGCCTCTGTTGGATCAATCTCAGTAACAGGTGTAAGTCCTAAATGGCGCTCAGGAGAGTGCATACGGTCATCTCGATAAATAGCACCAATAACCGGTACACCTATCTTATCCATGCCTTCACGAACCATGCGCTCATGGTTGGCAGAACCTAAGCGGTTCAAGATAACGCCGCCAAAGTTTACCTCTGGATCATAGTCACGAAAACCTTTAGCAATAGCTGCCGCACTTTCACCCATAGCTTTACAATCGATAACAAGCACCACCGGTGCATTCAATTGCTTAGCAATTTGAGCTGTAGAACTAACGCCTTCTCGACCACCATCATAAAGACCCATAACACCTTCAATAATAGCAAGGTCTACTCCATGCGCCATAGTAGCAAAGAAAGGATTTAATTTGTGAGGTGGCACGAGCCACGTATCTAAATTGTAGCTGTCACGGCCGGATGCAATTTTATGAAAGCCCGGATCAATATAATCCGGGCCCACTTTAAAGGATTGCACCGTACGTCCACCATTTGCATAAGCAGCCAATAAGCCCGCTACGATAGTTGTTTTCCCTACACCAGAATTAGTGCCAGCAATGACAACACGTGGAATCTGTACTGTGTTCATAGATATTACCTCGTAATACGACGTGTTTGTTAACGGTCCTTACGTTTTGCAAGGATTGTAGACAAGTAGTTGAGTTTAGTATCTTTTGGCATGTTATCGAGGCCTACGTATACTTGCTCATCCGGCAAACCTACACGGCTAATCATAACCGCATCATCTGCCATATTGTGTTTAAGCAATGTTTCTTGTACTTCATCAAAGTTTTTGTACACTTTCATGATTACTGCATCATCAGCTACGGCTAATACAGCATCGATTTTTTCTTTAGGTGCTGTAGCAGGAACGATAGCTAATACTTCTTCCTTCTCTACGATTGGATAACCAAGGTGGGAACCAATAGCACAGAAAGCAGTAACGCCAGGAATTGTTTCGATTTCATGACCAGTATTTTCGATCAAGCGATATACATACATGTATGTGCTGTAGAACATAGGATCACCCAATGTTAAGAACACAACGCTTTTACCTTGATCTAAGTAGGACAAGATAATGCGTTTTGCTTCTTGCCAGCCTTCCTCTTGTGTAGCATCATCCAATACCATTGGGAATACTACAGGAACGATTTCTGTATGTTCTTGAATGTATGGGGAAGCAATATTAAGTGCTACAGAACCATCTTTCTTTTCTGTTTTAGGTGTGATAATAATATCTGCTTCACCTACAATACGAGCAGCTTTTACAGTCATTAATTCAGAATCGCCAGGGCCTACGCCAATGCCATATAATTTACCTTTCATGGGGTTCTCCTATTCTTATAGTTACATTCTATTTATAAATTTCATATCTTTTATTATAACTAATTTATGCAAGATATACAAAACTACTATTTAATATTTGGAATTGTTGGACGATGTGGACTACGTTTGCCATACAAATCATCAATACAATCTTGCACATGTTGACGGAAGATATCTTGTATTGCTTCATATTCACCAAGTGCGCTATGGATTGGTTTAACATCATAACCATAATCGGCAAGTTCATTAATAACGCTATCTTCTTCGTCACCAAAGAGATCGTTTTGTGCATGATCTCCAAGAACTAATAATAATGGGTGCACATAAATTGTATTTGGACGCTTCCCATCAAGCCATTCCCATGGCATAGCTACGTCAGCCACATAAGGAGCATTCTCTAAAACGGCGATACGTACATTTGTAAGGCCATCACGAATTAATTTAAACTGTAAATTACCATACGAGGAGTTGCCAGAGCCTAGGCCACCATGACCAACTAACAATAAACCGTCGTCCTTAGAAATGTTAAGAGATTTAATAAAACGGTCAATTAAGATTTGGTAATCATCTGGATGCTCTTCTTGCCCCATGTAATATACGAGAGGTCTACCTACGCGCAACACTTCTAGGTGTCCTTCCCCTTCATGAGCTAGGATATTGTTTTTCAACTTATCAAACTCTTCACCGCCAGTGAAGTGAAGCGGTTGTACATACACATGTGTATACCCGTCTTGGATGAGTTTTTCTAACGCCCCTTGTTCAGTAGGCACCTCAATACCGCGTTCACGTAAACGTTTAACGATAATACGAGAAGAAAATGCTAATTCCACAGTATAATCTGGACAGGATTTACGGATATGCTCCACAACGGAGTCAATATTATGTTCACGAGCACTGTCAACAGTGGACCCAAAAGCAACAACTAAAATAGCTTGTTTCATGGAAGTCTCCTTATCTAATTAATAATGTATCTTAATCATACCATAGACGACACCTTAGGGGCATACCATAGGACGTATAAAATGGATATTATAAATATTTTTCATAGTAAAAGTAAAAATCCTCCTCATTGAATTTCCAACAAGGAGGACTTTTACGTATATAAAGGAGTGTGGAGAGATGTATGTCTAATTATGTGAGAGATCAAACTAAGAAATCATACCTTGTGCTTCCATACGAGAGTTTGTCATTACAGGTTTTACAGATTCACGAGGCATGGGACGTTTCCGATCAGACATGCGAATAGCTTGGCCTAAATGTTTCAAGAATAAATCTTGTACATAAGGGTTTTCACCAAGACCTTCATTCCAAATATCTACATTGTACCCTTCTTCAGCAAGCAATGCATAAATGGAGTCAGAACGCTCACCGCCAAGATAGTCCATTAAATGTGTAGAACCAATAAGAGCTAATGGTACTACTAACAAGTTTTTATGACCCATACGATCTAATAATGTAAGTGCTTGTTTAAATGTAGGGAACCCATTTGTAGTAAATACTACTACATTTGGTGCTGCCCCATACATGGCTTTCAATTGTAATGTGCTAAACTCTAATTGGTTTTGACCATTTGCCATGAGCACTACAGATTTATTAAGTGCTTTTGTATTAACATGACGTACGATACTTTCTAATGTCGCTTCATAATCGTCAGCATAGTTTTTTACACCTAATGATGTAAGTAATGGTTTACCAATATTTACTTGATTAAAACCATATTCATTACTATGTAAAAACTTCAATGCTTGTTTACGCATTTGTTGGTAACACTGATCTGCTACTAATGTTACGGGTTGAATGTATACCTCATCGATGCCAAGACGAGCAAAATCTTGCATAGCCTCTGTGAAAGAAGAAATCTTTTCATCATATTTCTCATTCCACTTTTCCACTAAAGCATCAGATAAGAATACACGACGTACCTCCATATCGCTATACATGGAACGTACTTTTTTCTCTATACTGCCAATGGATTTCTCCACAGCATCTTGGTAAATTGATCCAAAGGATGCAATGATTATGCCTTTCATATGTGACCTCCATATTGCTCATACATGATACAACCTTCATAACTGAAAATTATTATCAACTACTATGTAATAATAGTACAAGATTAATGTATAGAAGTCAATGAGAAAAAATATCAAAATTTATCTAGATGACAAGAAAATAAAATTACTCATGTATTCATATATTCATATCCTTATAACCAAAAAGAATGTAATTATAAAAGCTAATACTATACTATGTTCATCTCATTATTTTCTTAGAAACACCTTATTTTTCCTATACTTCTAGGGGTATGGGGTTTATTGACACCCCTATTTCCCTTTGTTACGATTGGCGTAAGGTTATATATATGCAATTAATCTATAGTAGTCTATAAATCTATAATTATTTATATTAGTTTATCTACACTACTAAGATTATTGCATAGACTGTAGTTTAGTTATGGATAGGAGTATTAAAATGAAAAAACAATTAGCATTAGCATCCGCCATTTTAGGTCTAGCAGTATCCGTTGGTGCACCTGTTGTATCTAATGCGGCATACCAATTAAATGAAGAAGTAAAAGATCCTACACCAGCATTGAAAGAGGCATCTACTATTGGTGTTCGCACACATGAAACTAAAGAACTTCAAAATCTTCAAAACAAAGATGCAATCGTTGTTATGAGCTTTGGTACAACTTACAAAGAAACTCGTGCCAAAACTATTGATGCTACTGTAGCAGCTATTCAAGCAGCTCACCCAAATACTAAGGTAGTTACTGCTTTTACTAGCCATATCATCCGTGACCGTATCCAACAAAAAGAAGGTATTACATATCCTACACCTGAAGAAGCATTAGATACATTAAAATCTGAAGGCTATTCTCGTGTAGCTTTAACATCCTTGGATGTTATTCCTGGCATGGAATATAACTATGATGTTGCTGTTTACAACTTATATAAAAATAACTTCAAAAAGATGACACTTGGTACTCCACTTATGTACTGGATGGGCCAAGAAGGTCAAACTGATGAAGTTGTACAAACAATTAAAGCTGTTCAATCTCAATTCCCTAAATTAGGTAAAGAAGATGCACTTCTTATCATGGCTCATGGTACTCCAGATCCTTCCAATGCTTACTATTCTGTAATTCAAGATCGTATTCACTCCCTTGGGTTGAAAAACGTATACATCTACACAGTAGAAGGCACTCCAAATCTTGAACAAGTTGTACCTCAATTGAAAATGCATGGTATTAAACATGTTACATTGATGCCATTCATGATGGTAGCTGGTGACCATGCTAATAACGACATGGCAGGCAATGAACCAGATTCCCATAAATCCATTCTTGAAAAAGACGGTTTCAAAGTAGATACTTATCTTCACGGTCTAGGTGAAAACCAAAATATCCGTAATATCTTCGTTGAACGTGCTAATGAAGCTTGGGATGCATTACAAAAATAATTAGTTTTACAATTTAACTAGTATCGTTACATAACGTACATAGGAGTACATCATGAAAAAACTACTACTTGGTAGTATCGCTTTGGTTATGATTGTACTAGCACTAGCTGGGTGTGGTAAATCCACATCCAGCTCTTCTGCTACTACAAAAGAATTGACCTTTAATGGTCAAACTTATACAGTGCCAAAGGATCCTCAAAAAATTGCGGTCTTATCTAATTCTGTACTATCTATGCTCTATGCTGTAGATGGTAAAGCTATTAGTCGTGTAAGTACTACAGATAAATTGCCACCTGAAATTGAAGCTCTCCCAGCGCTTGGACAAACTGCAAACATTAACATGGAGCAATTACTAGGTCTAAATCCAGATGTAGTATTAGGTCTTGAAAACCAACATAAAAAGTATGAAGCGCAACTGCAATCTAGCAAAATTCCAACCGTTCTAATTGACTATGATGGTATTAAGGATAATGTGCCACTTTTAACATTCCTCGGCGAGTTAACCAATCATCAAGATAAAGCAAAAACTGTCATTGCCACCTATGAAAATAACATTGCTAAAGTAAAAGATGCCGTTAAAAGCCAACAACCAGCCCGCGTAGCTGTATTACGTGCTACTGGTAAAGGTGTAACAGCTGAAACCGATACTGCTATCACAGCCTCGATGGTTAAAGACTTAGGCATGACAAATGTTGTAACTAGTCATTTGGACAAAACAACAACAGATAAAACAGTACCTTACTCTTTAGAAACATTAGCAGCAGATAATCCTGACATTATCTTTGTTGTAACAATGGGTAAAGAAGAAGAAATCACTAAATCAATGAAAAAAGCCATGACAGATAATCCTGCATGGGCTAATTTGAAAGCAGTACAAAATAACCGCGTTATTTATTTACCTTCCAAACTATTCCTATTAAACCCAGGTCTACAAACACCTGAGGCTATGGCTCGTTTAGTAAAAGAAGCATACGGTATAGACGTAACGTTTTAAAACCAAAAAGGGACTATAACAGAATGCATTTAGTACATTCTAGTTATAGCCCCTTTTTTTATTCGTATCTATTATTCAAACTTAATTATATTTTGATAACTATCATTTCATGCTTTTCATAATGTTTGTTACCACTATAATACTAGTTATCAATCAACAGCTACAATAAACCCTTCACACGTACATATGGTTTATTGTCAAAGTTATCTACTTGCACGTCTACAGAGAACACCTCTTTAAAAAGTGAATCCGAGGTAATATCCTTTGTGTTCCCTGCGGCAATTAAGTGACCTGCTTTGATAACAGCCATATAGTCAGAGTATTGTACCGCCTGTGTTAAGTCGTGTAGTACCATGAGTACTGTTAAACCTTGCTCTTTGTTAAGGCGTTTTAAAAGTTCCATAATTTCAAGTTGGTGATTGATATCTAAATAGGTTGTTGGCTCATCTAATACAAGGAGTTTTGGCTCTTGTGCTAATGCCATAGCAATCCAAACCCGTTGCCGCTCACCACCAGATAGAGATGGTATCAGTTGATGACGAAGATGATCTGTTTTCGTAATAGACAATGCATAATCTACGATTTCTCTATCCTCTTTTGCCGTATTCTTCCACCAGTTTTGGTACGGATAACGACCACAGTACACCAGCTCCTCTACAGTCATATCCTTTGGCATATTCGGTACTTGTGGCAAGAATGCCATTTGACGAGCTAACTGATTCTGTGAATAAGAGGATAAAGGCTTAGCAAAGATGGTTACACATTCACTAGGGCTAGAAATATAGCCAATCATAGATCGTAAAAGCGTACTTTTACCACAACCATTAGGGCCTATTAAGGTCGTAATTTTCCCCATCGGAATCGATACTGAAATATCGTGTAAAATATGACGATTTCCTAGGGTAACGGATAGCTGTTTTACAGCAATAGCAGAATTATTTGTACTCATCAGCTATCCCTCCTTAATAGATATAAGAAGAACGGCGCCCCAAAGAAGGCCATGATAATACCAACTGGTATTTCAATAGGACTCATAAGAACGCGCCCTACTGTATCGCTTACAACGAGAACAAAGGCACCTAATAGTGCAGCCCCCGGCAATAGATACGCATAGTCGTTACCGATAATAAGCCGTAGCATATGAGGAATCACAAGACCTACAAAGCCGATGAGGCCTGCAATACTAACGGCACCCGCCGCTAACAAAGCAGCTACAGCAGTCATCATAAAACGAGTTTGTTCAACCTTAAGACCGAGACCTTTAGCCGTCTCATCGCCAAGGCTTAAAATGGTAAGTCGTTTTGCCCCCAAACAAGCTAGGAAAAGACCTATCATGGCGTACGGGAATAAAACCTCAACCTGTGGCCAACTACGAGCCGATAGGCCACCTACCATCCACAGTAAAGCACCTTGTACACGGTCTCCGTAAAATACGAGAAGCGCTGATATACCAGAACCTAAAAAAGCAGCTACTGCTACACCGGCTAAGATGATGCGACTAGGTCGCACTCCATTCTTCCAAGCCAGTGCATATACCATAAGAGCTGCCCCCATCGCACCTAAGAAGGCTACGAGAGGAACGATGTAATCGTATCCTGGGAACAAAATCAGTACGATAACACCGGCAAGACCTGCACCAGAGGATACCCCTACAATTTGTGGATCCGCCAGTGGGTTTTTCATAACCGCTTGTAAAATAGCGCCAGAAACGGCAAGACAAGCCCCTACTAGAGCGGCCACAATATTACGGGGCAAGCGAATATTCCAAATAATCTGTGAAGCCGTATCTGTTAATTCATCAGCCCATAACGTTCTCCATATCTCTGCTAGCGATACAGGTGTAGAACCCCAAATAAGAGATATAATCATACAAGCTATAACGGCTATAAGTAAGATAAAAATCACTGATAAACGAAAAGCTTTTCGTTCGTTAATAGATGCCATACGAACCCCCTCTCCATACCGTCATATATCGAATAAGTTATTTTTTTAATACTAATTTTTTGACTTAGTACCACCTATTATAGAGATACTACCAGTTAAAAATATTTATTTTTAACTGGTGGTATCTCAAAAATCAGTTATATTACAAGAAAACTAATCTATTACATTGCAATATATCAGTAACTTATCATAAAAAATATATACAGTAAAACCCGAATCGCAAAACTACATATACGATTCGGGTTTTGTATTATTTAGATTCTTTGCCTTCTACGAAGAGCATGTCATTGCGTTTTACGTCTGTGTAAAGCAATGCATTACATACGGAAGCAGCGATTGGGCTACCACCTTTGTTACCTTTTACAGTGATGTAAGGAACTGGGGATACTTCCATCAAATAATCTTTGGATTCTGCAGCACCTACGAAGCCTACAGGAATACCAATGATAAGAGCTGGTTTAATACCTTCTTCAAGAGCTAAGCGCAATACTTCGTACAATGCAGTAGGAGCATTGCCGATAGCAACGATTTGGCCTTCTAATTGTTTGCCAAATGTACGCATAGCCGCGATAGAGCGAGTCACACCCAATTCTTTAGCCATTTTAGCTACGTTTTCGTCTTTGATCAAGCAGTGTACTTCATTACCGCGAATTTTAAGAGCTGGTTTGGAGATACCTGTGCGCACCATTTCTACGTCAGTGTAGATATTAGCACCATTTTCCAATGCTTCGATACCTTTTTGAACAGCACCAGGGCTCATTCTTACGAGTTGAGCGTATTCAACATCACCAGAAGCATGTACAGTACGAGATACTACGCGTACTTCATCATCGGTTAAGCCTAAATCTTTCACATAATCGTAAATGATTTGCATACTTTTATCTTCTATCTCTTTAGGATTTTTAACGTAATCCATTAGTGTCCTCCCATAATTTGAAAAATTCATCATTCGATGATACCACGTGGCTTTCAATCTTAACACGTGGACGATCGATAACAATAACATGGATGCCAAGATCCATGGCTGCTTGTAATTTTGTATCAGCACCACCTACAAGACCAGAGTTTTTCATAACTACAACGCTAGCCTTTGTATCGTGGAACATGATGCGGTTCATATCGTAAGAGAATGGACCTTGCACTGCAACGATGCGCTTTGGACTCACATTGAGGTCTTCCATCATTTGTAACACCTCTGCAGTTGGCAAAATTCGTGTCCATACTTCGCAATCTTGCAAGGCTTCAGATTTGGCAAAAATGTGCATTGTTTTACTACCAGTAGTCAAATACACATGGTTATTATTTTCTTTTGCTAACTTGCCTGCTAGATAGGCTGCTTCAACTTCATCCACTACGATATGTAATTTATCATAATCAGGTAATGGTACCTCTTTACGTTCAAAGCGAACAAAAGGTATACCTTCAGCCTTTGCTGCATCTTGAGCCGTAGCTGTAACAATAGCCGCATACGGATGACTTGCATCAATTAAGAGTCTTACATTGTGCTCTTTAATCAAGTTTTGCATCGCCTCTTGATCAAGACGGCCCGTATGTACGGTAATGCCTTTATGGGCAGCAAGCTCTGCACCATATTGACTAACAACCGTAACAAGCACATCTTCACCAGTCCGTTTTTGGATTTCTACTGCTAAGGTACGACCATCCAAAGTACCGGCAATGACCCAAATCATAATTTGTAGCCTCGAGGTGTAATCATGCGACCATTTTCAACATAGGTTTGGCTGTTACCAATGATAACAAGTGTTTGCATATCTACTTCTTCATTTGTGAAGTTTTCAAGATCAGAGATTACCATATGTTGACCTGGACGACCTGCTTTTTGCACGATACCAACAGGTGTTTTAGGGTCGCGGTATTTAAGGACGATTTCGCGAACTTCATCTAAGTGAGTAACGCGTTTTTTACTGCGTGGATTGTACAAGGAAATAACCATATCACCTTGTGCACAAAGGTCAGCACGTTTTTTAATAAGATCCCATGGAGTCATCAAGTCGCTCAAGGAAATTACTGCAAAGTCATGCATCAAAGGTGCACCCAAAACAGATGCTGCTACGTTTACAGCACTAAGACCAGGTACGATATCTACGGAAGGGCGTTTTTCTGCTGGCACTTTGTTAGCAAGTTCCAACACAAGACCTGCCATGCCGTATACGCCAGAGTCACCAGAGGATACTACAACTACTTGATGACCTTCTACTGCTAAATCAACGGCTTGTTGGCAACGATCAACTTCTTGCATCATTGCAGTACCTACAGTTTCTTTACCTTCGATAAGGTCTTTAATCAAGTCAAGGTATGTCAAATAACCTACAACGCGATCAGCCGCTAAGATAGCTTCGCGCGCTTGAGGTGTCATAAACTCTTCATCGCCAGGGCCGATGCCGATTACTTTGATGTTACCTGTGCAATGGCTACCGTTGTTTTGGGATAAATTGTTTTGTGCTGTATTAATGTTCGGCTCTTGGCCGCTAGTAATGCCGTTGTCTCGCATACGTTTCCTACTCCTATAGTTCCTTTTACAAAATTAGATTCTTTTAATTCTTGTTCTTCAATGAGTGGTGCCATCTCGTCCTGTGTATAGAACACAATAGGCCACCCCATAATTTGCATAGCCTCTAAGAGGCCTACTTCGTCCTGTTTAACGATAACCGATGCTGCCGTTACAAGGCTCTTTGGTGAAAGCTTATGCGCTGCTAGCGACTGTTGTATGGCGTCAAGAATTAATTCCTTTGGCGTATCTCGACGACAGCCAATACCCATCGTATAGGTACGAGGACGCAAAATCAATTGATGACCATACTCGGTTATTACTTTGTCCGTAATGACCACCCGAGAAGTCCCCTCTTCAGAGCTTTCATTTTTACATGGCATAGAATCTAGTTGATTCAAAGAAACAACGTGAACTATACCATGTTCACCAATATGAGCTTTCGCAGCTTGTTCTAAATGCTCTGCATTCTCTAAGCTTGCATCGATATAATAATCAACCCGCTCTCCTCCAACGATGGCAGAGTTCACATTGATTAAGGTTTGAAAATTATCCACCAACAGATGCTCATGGCGCGCCAACACGTCAGGCGCTGGCAATCCGTTCACATCCGTAGCAGTCGTAATAACAGGGTCCGCATCGATGGCCAGCGAAATGGACTGCGTCCATTCGTTGGCGCCCCCAAGGTGACCAGATAACAAGCTAATCACATGGTGTCCTACTTCGTCCATAACGACTACAGCAGGATCCTTGGATTTATGCTCAATATATGGTGCAATCATGCGCACTACGATACCGAGTGCCATAATACATAATACTTGGTCGTAATCCTTGAAAATCTGTCCAATATGGTTTTTGAGGGAATCAAAATAAATAGCCTCTCCACCAGAAGGACGGTTTTCTTTTTCAAAGCAATCTGCATGAGGTGCCACCAAAGACTTGATGCGTTGACCTAGCTTTGCACCTCGTTCAGATACAGAAAGAATAGCTGTTCTATTTTTCTTGCTTCTCGTCAAAGGCGCAACAGTTTCTAGTTCTTTCATCATACTAGTCCTTAGCACTGCGGTACATATGGGCAAACCCTTTGTCGTAAAGTTTAGATAATTCGTATTCACTATCTAATACATGGCTTACTACGATCATAGCTTGGCGCAATACGCCTTCTTTCGCTACAATGTCCGCAATGGTTTCCAATGTGCCACGGATAATGCGTTGGTCTGGCCAAGACGCTTTTACCACGATAGCCACTGGAGTTGTTTTGTCATAACCGCCCTCGATGAGTTCAGCTACAACCTTATCTAACATTTGAACGCTAAGGAAAATACACATCGTCGCTTCATGAGATGCTAACATGCGCAATTTTTCCTTTGGAGGCATCGGTGTACGGCCTTCCATGCGTGTAATGATAACTGTTTGGGACACATTAGGTAATGTGTATTCTTGTTTCAAAGCCGCTGCTGTAGCAAGGAAAGAACTTACACCTGGCACGACTTCATAAGAAATACCCATGCCAGCTAGTGCATCCATTTGCTCTTGAATAGCACCGTAAATTGCAGGGTCACCTGTGTGAAGGCGAACTACGCTTTTACCAGCCTCAACAGAAGCTTTCATAACAGCCAATACCTCATCAAGGTTCATAGTTGCACTGTTATGAATTTCACAGCTTGGTTTACAAGCCTCTAAAATGGCAGGGTTTACCAAGGAGCCAGCGTAGATAACAACGTCTGCCTCTTGCACTAAACGATACCCTTTACGAGTAATTAACTCGGGATCCCCAGGGCCTGCGCCTACGATATGTACGTCAACCATATTACTCTCCTTCTGCGATACGCGTTGCAGATACAATGAAAATTGGACTCAATGGGTCTAACAAATGATATGGACCAGCCTTGCGGTAACGGCTGATGGACATTTGGTAACCTTCATAGGTGAAAGGACGACCTTTCAATTCTTTTAAGATGGTATAACCAGTTTCCATCGTTACTGCAGTTACAACTAAACGACCGCCAATTTTTAAAAGACGTTGTGCTTCATCCATGATGCCTGTCATACCACCAGCACTACCGCCGATGATAACCGCATCAAGCTCAGGCAATTCTTCCATACCTTCAGGAGCTTTTGACTTTATGACTGTCATATTATTTACATTGAATTTCTTCATGTTTTCATTGATAAGGTCGATGCCTTTATCAAAGCGTTCAATCGCATATACATGCCCTTTAGGAGCTGCCAAGGCTGCTTCGATAGAAATCGAGCCCGTACCAGCACCTACGTCAAGGACGATGCTATCCTCTTCGATACGCGCCTCATTCATAACAGCTTTGCGAATCTCGCATTTCGTCATCGGCACGTCGCCGCGGATAAATTCCTCATCAGGAATTCCGAAAAAATGTCTCATCCTAGTACCACCATTACAGAATGACCAAAGCCTTCAAGCTCAGTTAACACCTCTAGCGTGGAGTCTACGATTTTTTCGTCATCATAGCTCAAACGCTCAAGGGCTGCTGCTCTCGTTTCTTTTGGCCAGCCTGCATCTATTAAAATACGCGCAATATGCGCTGGATTATATTCAGGATCCGTTAAGAACCCCATCTTTTTACCTGCTTCATAAACGAGTTTTTCCGGTGCTGGTTGGCGACCGTGAAAACTCATTAAATCCGCATCATGCCACACCTCATTGAGTCGAGCAAAGGCAAATGTCATAGAACTAATGCCGGGCACAACCTCAATAGGGTTAGCAGTAAATTTCTTTTTCAAATACGGTAACAAGCTATAGTAGCCTGTATCACCGCTTACCATAACTACAACATCATGGTCGTTGAGCTCACGCTCAATTTGCTCAGCCAGTAAGCTAAGCTTACCTGTTACAGGATATGTAATTTGGCCAGGCTCTTGAAAGTCCTCTAAAGAACGTTCACTACCTACCAATACTGTGGCATCTTTAATTAAACTAAGGCCTCTAGGCACCACATAATCAGGATTACCCGGACCAATGCCTACGATATACAAGGTATGTGCCATTGTTCAAGCTCTCCTATCTCTTTAGCATGCTTATCCATTGCCAAAATCTCACCTTTTAAGGTGGTAATAATAATACCTACCTCTGCTTCATTAGCAATGTATCGCTCACTACGTAACGATGCACGATCTACCACACGTTGGTATACCCCAGTCAGTCCTTCACGCTCCAATATTGGGAACGTAGACTCTGTAGTTTGGCAATTAAATAGCTCTTCACACACCGCTTGGGATGCCCCTTCTAAAGCGGCATAGGCTACGATGCTTTCCATGCGACCATCACTCATGCGATTGTGGGTATGGAAACTGCCACTAGCTAATTTTATTAACTTACCGATATGACCGATGATCAAGATACGCTTGAAGCCAATTTCAACGGCTTTTTCAAGCATAAAGCCAATAAAGTTACTCGTTTCTGCCATTTGGTTCTTATGAATACCCAGTACTTGCTCTGCCAGATCCTGACCAATACGGCCCGGCACGAGAACAGCCGTTTCACAACCATTAGCTTTCATAACTTTTAACTGAGGCACTAAAGAGTTTTTGAACCCTTCTTCACTCATAGGCTTAACGATACCTGTAGTACCGATAATGGAAATACCTCCTTCGATACCGAGGGTATGATTTAAGGTTTTCTTGGCTAAGACCATACCGTTAGGTACGCTAACTGTTACTGTTACACCTTGACCATGTACACAATGCTCTTCAAAGACGATGTTCATCATTGCACGAGGCCCTGGATTGATAGCTGGTTCTCCAGGCGGCATCGCAAGGCCCGGTTTAGTTACCGTCCCAACACCAAATCCCGCTCTGAATCGTAGTTCACCAGTATCATCAAGAATCACCGTCGTTTCCACATCATTACCATGAGTTACATCAGGATCGTCACCGCCATCTTTCATAACGGTCACCTTAGCCTCTGTATCGGATATAACCTCTACGGCTTTAATAGGCACCTCAATATACTGACCTTGAGGATTTTCAATGACCACTTGGTCCACGATATTCTTATCTAAGAGGGCCAATAAACCAGCTTTCATACCTGCCGTAGCACATGAACCTGTGGTATAGCCACCCTTCATGTCCTCTACTCTCATAAGGCCTCCTACACCGATAGGGTTAGCAACTCATGCGAATTTAACTAACCCTATCTTATAGACATATGTTATTAGGAACGGAAGTTAACGAATTGCAATTCTACAGGGATATCCAATTGTTTTAACATTTGGATTACTGCTTGCAAATCGTCTTTATCCTTACCAGATACGCGCACTTGATCCTCTTGGATAGATGCTTGTACCTTAAGTTTCATGTTTTTAATTGCTTTTACTACTTCTTTAGCATTTTCTTTTGTAATGCCTTTTTTAATAGTAATGATTTGGCGAACTGTAGCACCAGCAGCTGGTTCAATTTTGCCGTAGTCAAGATTTTTAATCGCTACATTACGTTTAACCATTTTGCCTTTTAATACATCGATAATGGCATTCAATTTGTATTCATCATCACCGATGATTTTGATAGTGTCACCTTCAAGACTAATTTCCGCTTTAGAACCACGGAAATCATAACGCGTACCAATCTCTTTCTTAGCTTGGTTTACCGCATTATCTACCTCTTGCATATCCACTTCGGACACAACGTCAAAGGAACAATCTTTAGCCATTTTATACCTCCTACACCTGAACCCGTTGAGCATGGGGTCCATAGTATTACTTTCATCATCCTCATATTCCAAGTGAAAGTGTAAAAGTACACCAAATCGGAATATATCTCTATAATTATACCTTATAACAGGCTTATTTTCTAGGTAAATCGATATTTTTAATTATAACTATTAGTACAATAAAATTACGACAAAACAAATACTATTTAAGAGTCTTAATAAGCTAATATAAAACAATATACCCAGCAGCAATATATATCATATATCACTACTGGGTATTTATTAATAAATATGGTAATTATAAAGAATACAGATTATCGTGTTGGTAACACAATATTTTGACCAGATGGTTTACTTGGATTCATTGCATTTGGCAAATCTTCAACAGTTGTATTTAGGTCTGTATCAGCCGCTACAACAGCAACAAATTTTTGACCTGGTTCATAGTAAATATTTGTCCCCTTCATAAATAAGCCACCAACTAGGCTAACAGCAGCAGCCACAGCTACAGCACCATTATCAGAATGACCTTTACCTTTTATTTGAGCATCGAGAGGAACTGTAACTCCATTAACAGTTTTAATTTCATTTATACTAAATTCTAATCTACCTTTACGTCCAAACATACCGTTTTTTCTAGATTTTGTAATCGTTCCCAGTACTTCTTGATTTGCTGGAATAACTACAACATCATTTATAAGAAGATTTTCGAGTGTTTTTAATCTAAATGTATTCCCTTCTTTACTTCTTTTAGAGCTAATTGGAGTAATTAATTCTAATTCAATCTTAGTATCCTTAGGAATATAAGCATGACCATTAGCAACTGAGCTTGTACGTACACTTGTAGACATTTCATCACTTTTTAAAAGTTGAATTCGATTGACACCAGATGGCATTTCTGTTTTTACAAGAGCACTATCAGTCTTAGGTTGTTCTACTACACGTTCCCCATGAACAACAGTCGGCATTAAGCAGCCTAAACCAATACAGCCTACAGCAAGAAGTTTCAAAAGAGCTTTAGAAGATTTCATATGTACCCCCAAAACAAATAAAAACATATAACTATACATTATGAGTTTAGTATAGCACATTATGAATTTTTAATGAACTTCTTATGGCAGCAAAATACAAGTCTTAAGATTATAGAGATTAATGTATATTTTATAAAATATATTAAATAAATAATATTTATAGCACATTAACTTCATCATAGATTGGTTGAACAATCCATTCACCATTTGTATTCATTACGCCCCATTTTCCATTCGACTTCACCGCACCATAACCATGTCTAAATGGTACAGTTTTACTAATCAACTTATTTTTATCATGGAATAAAACTTTACCACTATCATCTATTAATTGATAATCATTAGAGCCTTTATGAACCCAAGCATAGGCTCCACCAAATACATCTATTGTTATATCCTTAGTTGTTGTAAATACAATATTACCGGATTGCATATCAATTAAGTATTTACTTTCACCTTTTGTAGCTACCATACGAGTAGCACTTACAAAATTAATTGAATCATAAACAAATGGATTAACTTGTTTTCCTGTTTCTAAATTAAAAATACCAGCTTTTCCAGTATCTTTATTGATGAGTACTAACAAGGCATTAATAGTATCCATTTCACCAGCATCATAATTACCGGGTTGAATAATATACTCACCCTTACGATTCATAAATCCTAATTTGCCTTGATTTTTAACAAGTGTACCATAAGACGTCATAGGCCATACAGCATCATTCTTACTGTCGATAATGATATTACCACTACGGTCCAAATAACCTCGTTTTACACCATCATAAACCGGATTCCAAGCATCACCATAATAAATTCCACCTTGACTGCTTAAACCTATTCCAACAGCCATACTTAAGAATCCGCCTAAATTGAACTTACTAATATGACGTCGATATTCAGCCAATCCATTCTTAAATTCATCAATATCATCTGTAGGAGATTCAAAAACTGGATTGCCGCTCCCATCAATAGCTATAGTTTTACCTTTAGCGCTTTTAACAAAGGCACGATCTTCACTAAACTTTGTATACACTTCCTTAAATTGTGGCTCAATAACAGTTTTATTAGAAGCATCTACAAATCCCCATTTATTTTTTACAGAAACTGCTGTATAAGAATCACTTGGACAAGAAACAGAGTTTATTTTAACATCGCCATTGGATAAATTTTTCGCCATTTCACGACGGGCTAAAATATCTTTATCATGCTCACCATAGGTATCAACCCCACTAGAAATCACAGAACCATCAATGTTAATATGTTCTAATGTCTTTTTAGTATATGCATAATATGTACCATCTGCAGATAATGATGGATCAATATCTAAATACTGTGGTTCAAGCAAAACTTTACCATCTGTACCAACTACGCCCCATTTTCCTTTTTGTTTTACTGTTGCTAATTGGCCCAACTTAATAAAGTTATCATTGTCAATTACAGCTTGAATCGATTTAAGAGCTACTGGAGGCTGATGTTGAGCAGAAAGAATAGGTACAGCAACATAGTCCCCTACACGTCCAGCACCAACAGATACAGATACACCACTAGATTTAGCTGTGGATTTTTCTATAGTTGAAACTGAAGTAGAGGATGTTGCTGTTGCATGTTGCTCACGAGTCACACGTGTACTAGTAGATGTTGGTGTATCTTGATTCATCACTGTTGTACTAGTAGTAGATGTTGTTGTAGATGCTGCGAAAGCACTTGTAGACATAGCCGCCAACACACAAGCGACTAATAAGGATTTCCTATTCAGTTTCATAAACCTCTCCTTTTACAAAGCAAACCATATTAACTCTACATATGGTTCAAAGAAATTGAACTGCTAAAACAAAACTGCAGTGCCATAAATAAAACTTACACATAAAAAATATATAAAAAACATTAATAAAGATTATACTATATAGACCCTAATATAGACAACAAATTATGAAAAATTCTTCATCCATTATTTATTTGATATAATAAAAGCTATGAAAACAGCAACCATAATCGACTTGATTGTAGATTCTGACGTACATACGCAATCTATGAATCATATTATAAAACAACAGCATATTTCACAACGTATGAGGCGGCGATTGCGAAATGACGGTATCATAACAGTCAATGGCAATGCTGCTACGTGGAACACCCTAGTACATGGTGGTGATCATCTCGTTATGGAATTGACACCAGAACAAGAATTTAGTGTAAGCCCTATGAATCTGGATATTGTCTACGAAGATGAGTATATTCTAGTTATCAACAAGGAGGCTGGTGTACTCATGCATCCCACCTCAACGGTACGAGATTATACCTTAGCAAATGGTGTTCTACATTACTACCAAGAGACAAATCAGCATTATGATTTTCATCCTGTTCATCGATTGGATAAGGATACCTCTGGCATTGTTATCATCGCTAAAACCTCTGTAGTACAACATGCGTTTGATAAAAAACGTACTCATTTCCATAAAAACTATGATGCTATTGTAGAAGGTCAATTACCTACTAATCATATAAGCATTCATTGGCCTATCGGACGCAAACCAGGTAGTATTATCGAGCGTTGTTGTACGAGCGAAGGTAAACCAGCTCACACAGATATAACGGTTCTTGGTAGTAATGCCATTAGTCAAAATATAATAGACCAATACTTCACTCATGTTCAATGTTTGTTACATACAGGGCGAACCCATCAAATTCGTGTCCATCTATCTCAACTGGGATATCCCCTGGCGGGAGATGATTTATATGGTGGTCATTTAAACTATATTGGACGCCAAGCACTCCATGCATCACGCGTTAGCTTTTACCATCCCATGACAGATGAATGGTTAGAACTACAGGCACCAATACCATCGGATATGAAGGCATTACTGACCTACTAAGGTGATCAATATTTACTAAATAAACACTAATACATAAAATTCAACCCACATGAGCCATAAAATTTGACGAATTTTATGCATAAATTATACAAAAAATATTGGCCCTTTATAGTGTTTCTTGATATACTTAACTTGAATTGATATATGATTGCAATAACACTAGTTTTTTATCTAGCTCATATGTGCTAGAAATACTAGCAGTCACAGTATTAATAACATGATATGACAGGCCCTATGGCCAAGGAGGACAACATGCCATTAGTTACTACTACAGAAATGTTCAAAAAAGCCTATGAAGGCGGCTATGCTGTTGGCGCTTTCAATGTAAACAACATGGAAATCGTACAAGGTATTGTAGATGCTGCAAAAGAGGAACAATCCCCTCTTATCTTGCAAGTATCTGCAGGTGCTCGTAAATATGCTAAACATATTTACCTTGTAAAACTCGTAGAAGCAGCTCTTGAAGACAGTAACTTACCTATCGCTCTTCACCTTGATCACGGCGATTCCTTCGAAATCTGTAAAGATTGTGTAGATGGCGGTTTTACATCCGTTATGATTGACGCATCTCACCATGATTTCGATGAAAACGTAAAAATCACTAAACAAGTTGTTGAATATGCTCATGCTCATGGTGTTGTAGTAGAAGCAGAATTGGGTCGTTTAGCTGGTGTTGAAGATGATGTAAATGTATCCGATGCAGATGCTCGCTTCACTGACCCAGAACAAGCCGCTGAATTCGTACATCTTACAGGTGTAGACTCCTTAGCAATTGCTATTGGTACTAGCCACGGCGCTTATAAATTCAAAGGCGACCCTTACCTCGACTTTGATCGTTTGAAAAAAGTTGGCGAATTGTTGCCTAACTTCCCTATCGTATTGCATGGTGCATCCTCCGTATTGCCTGAATTCGTAGCAAAATGTAACGAATTTGGTGGCAACATTCCTGGTGCACAAGGCGTACCTGAAGAAATGCTTCGCAAAGCAGCTCAAATGGCAGTTTGCAAAATCAACATCGATACAGACCTTCGTCTTGCTATGACTGCATCCGTACGTGAATACTTGGTTCAAAATCCATCTGAATTTGACCCTCGTAAATACTTAGGACCTGCTCGTGATGCTATTAAAGGCATGGTAGCTCACAAAATTAAAAATGTTTTAGGTTCTTCTAACAAACTATAATCAATGGCTAGTGGATTTTTAAAAGGAACCTTAATTTTAACCATTGCCGGTTTCGTAGTAAAAGCCATCGGTAGTATTAACTGGATTCTTCTATCTCGCATCTTGGGTGGTGAAGGCATCGGTATCTACCAGATGGCCTTTCCTATCTATTTGTTACTATTACAAATTTCGAGCGCAGGTGTGCCGATTGCCATCTCTATTTTGACGGCAGAACGATTAGCCTTACACGACTTTGGTGGTGCTAAGAGAGTATTCAATATATCTTTTACAATGTTAACCATTACAGGCTTTATCGCCAGCCTCGCCATGTACTTTGGTGCAGATTGGCTAATCTCTAGTGGTCTCATTGCTGAAAGCCGTGCCTACTACTCTATCATCGCGCTCGCTCCGGCAGTATTCTTTGTAACGTGGATTTCCTGCTTCCGTGGGTATATCCAAGGCTATGAAATGATGACGCCAACGGCGGTCAGCCAAATCGTAGAACAACTGTTACGTGTTATCGTCATGCTCGGTGCCGCAGCTATCTTGTTACCTTATGGTCTACCAGCTGCTGCAGGTGGCGCAAGCTTAGGTGCTGGTGTCGGTGCCTTTGGTGCCTTTCTAGTGCTCTTGTACTATTACTACAAATTGCCTAAGGCAAGTAGCACTGGTGAAAGCTACGATGGCCCTCGTGAATCAGCTAAAGAAATTTTGTCACGACTCTTAACATTGTCTATTCCAATTTCCTTAGCAAGTATCATGTTGCCATTAACAGCCAACCTCGATTTGCTCATCGTGCCACGTCGACTCTTAGATGCTGGTTTCCCGATGAATGAAGTAACAGAACTGTTCGGTTATCTTACAGGTATGGCGGTGCCACTCATCAACTTGGCAACCATTATTACTGCGGCTCTTGCAACAAGCATTGTCCCAGCTATCTCTCATGCCTTTGCCAAACGCGATCAAGAAGGTATTTATGACCGCACTGCAGGTTCTATGCGACTAACATTTATGGCAACTGTACCATTTACGGTACTATTATATGTACTCGCTGCACCTACAGTAACCTTGATTTATAATGCACCTAAGGCAGAATTAGCAACGCAAATTACTGCGTTCTCCATCTTCTTCCTCGGTGTGCACCAAGTAACAACAGGTATCTTACAAGGCCTCAACAAGCCGCGTATCCCAGTAGTTAATATGGGTATTGCTCTAATAATCAAGGTCATCCTTAACTGGACATTAACGGCTATTCCTTGGCTTGGCATCGGTGGTGCTGCCTGGGCAACCGTTGCTGATATTGGCTTTGCAGCGTTACTCAACTTGATTTATATCAAAAAATACACAGGCTACTTCCTCGATATTTCCTTACTTTGGAAAAACGTGGTCAGCGCCGGTGTCATGGGTATACTCATCTATATGAGCTACCACTACTTAACAGATGTCTTGCCAATGTGGATTAACTTCATACTCACAGGTATCGAAGGCTTATTGCTCTATGTTATTATCATGGTTCTTTTAAAAGGACTTAATAAAAACGATGGTGCAAGCATGCCACTCATTGGTAGATTCTTTAGATAAGGTGAATATACTTACAAAATGAAATAGGTTCCCAATAGTCACATAGGTGACTATTGGGAACCTATTTTTTATTTACTTATCTAATTTACAATTATATATTTTATGTACAGGGCCTCTAAATGGGTCCAGCCTTTGCTAATCGCTCGAGGATTGGCGGTGATCAATATGAGAATATATGAGATATTAACCTTAATGATATCTTTTGGTATCCTCGTGGCGACCATTATCATGGCAGCAAAATAAGTACTTAATAAAGACTAGTATTTATTATTAAGGCAATGAAAAAAGGCCCGACATAAAGAGTCAGACCGTTTCTTCAAATACATTTTCGAGAAGCGAGAGCTGGCTACCAACCATTTATGCCCTGCTTATGGATACATTGTACCATAAAAATAAGGAGAAGGAAATGAACCTTCTCCTTATTTTATGCCGTTATTCCTATCATAGTTAAAATTTCCATGATAATTGGTATAGCTACCACAAATAGTATGGTACTAATCATGACAAGCCCTGTAGCAAAGGGCAGATCAGATTTTGCTTCGTTAGCTACAATTGGTAATACTGCAATAACGGGACCTGCCGATTGTACAACAAATGTAATAATCGCTATTGGTTCTAGGACAATACCTGCTCCATATTGCAATCCCATAATGACACAGAACATGATAATCGGTGAAATCACAAAACGACCTATAATACCGCCAATAGAATCTTTATTGAGCTTCATGCTTTTTAGGCCCGCATCATGAAGGACAATACCAATATAGATTAAGGATAATGGGGTTACCATATCCCCTAAGTAATTCAATGTAGTATGTAAAATGGGTGCTAAAGGGATTTCAAAGAATAAGAATATCAATGCTACAAAGAACCCTAACAATGGTGGAGGTAATAACTTCTTCAAATCAAATTTAAACTTCTTACGCTTTGTTTCTGTATCTACTGTGCTATTACTTATGCCATCCGTTTTACTATTATCAAAACCTAATTCGGCATTAGGCAGTGGATCTAATTCTATAAGGAATACCCCAACCATCCATACTGAAATAGTGTTACCGATATAATATAACAAGAAATATGGTAGCGCATCTTGCCCAAAGAGGGCGATTTGCACTGGCAATCCAATAAATAAGCAGTTATCATTAACTACCATATTTATAAAAATACCACGCCTACCTCGAGGTACTTTCAGAGCTTTCATCATGATAAAAGCAACGATATACGCAATTACATAGGTTAATGTAACGGCTAGCATCCCATATCGAAGATCCCATAAATCCGATGTATGTAGATGATGCAATACAGATACGAATACACCGGCTGGTAACGCAACAGACATGATAAATCTAGATAGGTTACCACTAAATATAGGGTGAAACATCCCTCGCCCTTTTAGTATATACCCTAGCGAGATTAGCAATACAATAGGTATGATGCTCTGTAAGGATGTAAGAAAAACCATAGTAAACCTCCCGTACAGTTTATTCGTAATCTATCATACCATGTTTTTAACAAAACATATATGTATATAATTTTCCTACAAAAGCAATATGAATTTTAGAAAATGTATCATTCTTAACATATTTTAGTACGTATAAGTTTTATAATTAATTACAATAGTAGTATTATTTATTCACGAATATTTGATATACTAAAATTATACTAATTGTACAATATTTTACACATATGAGGTGATATTATGACAAAACCATTTATTGGTGTATCTGGTAATATCTTACGAGATAACAGCGGTGCCTACGTAGATTTATTACGTTCTTATGTAAACCATGATTATCCACGCTCCATTGAAGAGGCTGGTGGCATTCCAGTTATCATTCCATTCACAAAAAATCTCGACGTAGCCCGTGAAACAGTGGCAAAACTTGATGCCTTATTATTATCTGGCGGCCATGATGTATCGCCACTTAATTACGGTGAGGAACCATTGCAAGGTCTAGGCGATGTATTCCCTGAACGAGATCAATTCGATTTTGCTTTACTGAAAGCAGCAGAAGAGAAACAAATTCCTATCTTTTGTATCTGTCGAGGCATCCAAATTTTAAATGTATATCGTGGCGGGACTCTATACCAAGATTTGAAGTATGACGAAAACTGTACGATTAAACATTCCCAAAACCAAACCCCTTCTCTTGGCACTCACACGGTAGACATTGAATTTGAATCAAAACTAGCCAGTGCAATTGGTCGCTCCACATGGATTACTAACTCTCACCATCATCAAACAGTAAAACATGTTGGTAAAGGTTTACAAGTAGTAGCAAGAGCTAAGGATGGTACTGTAGAAGGTTTAGAAGACTCCTCCTATCCTTGGTTAGTAGCCTGCCAATTCCATCCAGAAATGATGTCTGAAAACGATGAGAATGCAAAACGTTTATTTGCTGCCTTTGTAACAGCAGCTCGAGAAAATATAACTAAATAATAGGAAGGTTTTAGTATGAAAGAAACAGGAAAATTTGGCTTTTGGAGTATTGTACTCCTAGGCATCAATGGTATTGTAGGGACTGGTATCTTCCTACTACCAAACAAAGCGTATTCTATCATTGGTTCCGCTAGTTTAGGCGTCCTACTATTTGACGCCGTTATTGCAGGTTGTATCGCCCTTTGCTTTGCAGAAGCAGCTAGCCTATTCACACGTAATGGCGGTCCTTATCTATATGCAAAGCACGCATTAGGTGACTTTTGGGCCTTTGAAGTGGGCGTTCTCAAATGGATTGTAACTGTTATTGCTTGGGCGGCCATGGCCGTTGGCTTTGCTACCGCACTCGGCGCAGCAGTACCAGCATTAAGTAATGATTTTGCAAAAGATGTCATTTCAGGTATCTTAATCATAGGTCTTACAATTGTAAATATCTTTGGTGTTAATGTATCTAAATTCGTTAATAACTTAATCACCATTTCTAAACTTGTTCCTCTTGCTCTATTTATTGCCATTGGTATCTTCTTTATAAATGGTGCTAACTTTACACCAGTCTTTCCTCAAGACATCTATGTAGATGGATCATTTGCACAAGCAGCAGTTCTTCTATTCTTTGCCTATACAGGATTTGAAGTTATTGCCATTGCTGCAGAGGATATGAAAAACCCTAAAAAGAATTTGCCACGTGCGATTATCATGTGCATGCTTCTTGTATCTGTCCTATATATGGCTATCCTTGCCGTATCAATTGGTGTACTTGGTACTGACTTAGCAAATACAAAAGCTCCAGTACAAGATGCGTTTAATGCAATCGTTGGTCCTGTTGGTATGTATATCGTATTAATAGGTACCTTGATTTCTATGGGTGGTATCAACTTTGCAGAAGCTTACTATGCACCTCGTGTAGCAACATCCATGGCAGAAGATGGTATGTTGCCAAGTGCTCTAGCCAAACGCAATCGTTACAATGCACCATATGTAGCAGCTATTGTTACAGCCATTGCTAGTGTATTACTCGCATGGTCTGGTTCTTTTACTACACTAGCAGCTATTAGTGCGGTATCTCGTTTTACACAATACTTACCAACATGTTTGGCCGTTATTATCTTCCGTCGCAAATGGGCAGATAAAGCTCGGTCCTACACCATCCCTGGTGGCTACTTAATCCCAGTCATCGCTATTGGCACATCCCTTTGGATGCTCGCCCAAGCACAAACTAACCAATTACTATGGGGGCTAGGTGGCTGTATCGTAATCTTGCCATTCTACTACTCCTATTGGAAAAAGAAAAAAGCAGGTCTTATTAAGGACCATGATGAAATGTAGATACTACCAGTTAAAAATAATTATTTCTAATTAAATTTAAAACTACCAGTTAGTCATGTTGGGGTTATAGGACAAAAAGTGTTGCTGTTAATGCCGATGGAGCTAGTTAAATACTGGCTCTATCGGCATTTTATCTTTTTGAGTAACTTTTACATATAGGACAAAAAGTGTTGCTAAAAAGTCTGAACCCCCTTGATTTTACTGACGCAAATAAGGTTTTATCTTTCTAGAAAGATATATTTTTTAGAAGGAGTATAATTATGAAACTAGTCAGATGCCCTAGTTGTGGGTTCATTTGTAAGAAAAATGGTAAAACAAATGCGGGTTCTCAACGTTGGTATTGTAATCAATGTTCTTGCTCATTCACAAATAAAGTGAATAAAACTAACAATAATTTACAGATGTTTTTGGATTGGTTATTTGGTAAAAACACACAGTTAGATATGGCTGGTGATGGACGTTCATTTCGGAGAAAAACATCACAGTTTTGGGAACTTTGGCCGTTACCACCAAAAGTTGAATCATCAAGTAGCGTAGCATTTGTTGATGGTATTTATTTAGCTAGAAATGCTTGCATTTTAATCTGTTGTAATAAGACGCATGTCTTAGGATGGTACGTTTGTAGATATGAACACTCTAAGGCTTGGGAGGCTTTATTACGACGTATTTCATCACCTACAGTAGTTGTATCCGATGGTGGTACCGGCTTTCAAAAGGCATTAAAAAAAGTTTGGCCGAAAGCCAAACTACAAAGATGCTTATTTCACGCATTTCAACAAGTAAAACGCTATACAACAATACGTCCTAAAACGATTGCTGGCTGTGAATTATATGGAATTGCAAGGGATTTATTAACGATACACACGCAAGATCATGCCATGAAGTGGGTACAAAATGTTATGTCATGGAAAGTACGACATAGAGTATTTCTATCAGAAATGACCGTTGATGAAAATGGTACGATACGACCTAAACACGAACGACTTATAAAAGCAGAAAATTCCTTAGTTAAATTAATTAATAACAGATGCTTGTTTACTTACTTAGATACATCGTTGAAATGTACCTGTCCAGCTACTAATAATCGTATAGAAGGTGGCGTAAATGCTCAGTTACGCACTATGTTACGTAATCATAGAGGAATGTCTATTGAAAGACGAATAAAAGCGGTGTTCTGGTGGTGCTATATGCACTCACCGAACCCGCTTTCTAATACAGAAATACTTAAGGTTATGCCGACCAACAAGAGTATTTCTGATATATATCATACCATACATGAACAATCTAGGTTAGAAGCCTCTATTCCAACTTGGGGTGATGCTATTGTTTGGAGTGATTTGCATAATTATGATCGCCTATTTACCAATCTTTGGGACTGAAATAGCAACACTTTTTGTCCTATAACCCTCATGTTGTTTTGTAAACCGATCTTCAATAACAGGAGGTCGATCTACTACAACGTGAAATTAACTGGTAGTTTTTTACATTTCTAGACTAAATATAATACTTTTAACTGGTAGTATCACACTAACCATATATATTTAGACTAAATATAGTACATGTTACTGATAGAGTTAATTAAAATAAATCTTCTTCAGTAGTTGTTGTTTTGGTTAGTTCTTCTTCGATATAGCCAACTTCATCAGTGGCTTCATCTTCGTCGCGTGTGTCAATATAGATACTAATAAGCGCTAGTGCGCCTTCTTCATTGAGGGTTGCAATGGCACTCATAGGACCATAAGTTAAAATAAGGCCATCTTCTTCATCGCGAATGATATGAGGTACCGCATCAAAGTGTTGGTTCATAAGCTGATCAAAGTAATCTTCTACATCAAGGCCACTTTCAAGAGTAATCGATTCAGCATCCCCCTTTTGGAATACAACACGTGTGTCTTCATCGATGTACTGATAAAAATCATCCACATCAACATTCGCGGTTTCAAGCCACATACTGAGGGCTGTAATCCAATCTTTCACAGTAGTTGGTGCAGATACAAAAGCATACTCACTGTCATCATCCCCAAAGCGAAGATCATCATACTCAATACTATAGTTTTCCTGACTAGATACGATGCGGTCTACAAGGCCCTCATCGTTGACGTCTACGAAAATCATGTACACATAGTTATCGCCGCTTTCATAAGAAACAGTCAAACCATGACGGCCCTCATGGAATAACGCATCCTCCTCGTACACATCGGTAATATGCATCACCTTGCACGTAACAGGTACATTATCAGCCTTAATAGACTCAGTCATAGAGGATAAAAACTCAATACTTTCATTACGATTGCGGCCAATAATACCACGACCTGTGGACATATATTCACAATCCACAGCCAAAATGTTTTCAATACCATGAATATCTGCGGACTCAAGAATAGATTTTATCAATAAAAGAGCTTGTATTTCAGTCATACTACGCCTCCAATACGCTGTAATAATTACTACTACTATTGTAACATAATTATAGTAACTAATACGGCTATTCTCTTGATTTTCTCTATATTTATCATATACTTATAAAGTACATATTGATTTAACATCGGAGGTTCCCATGAAATATACAACCATAGTTTTTGATTGCGACGGCACATTGCTCGATACGGCTACAGATTTAGCGAATGCTGTAAATCATGTACTACAGACACATAACTTCCCTGAAAAGTCTCTAGCAGAGGTAAAGGCAGCACTTGGTAATGCAGTAACGTACTTGATGCGTCAATGCTTGCCTAGTACAGTAGCAGATCATGAATTAGAACCATATATTGATGAGTTCAAAGCTTACTATGGTGAGCATTTAAAAGATACAACAGCTCCTTACCCAGGCATTCTAGATATGCTTGATGTATTGCGTGACCAAGGCTATAAATTAGCTATCGTATCTAATAAAATCCAAGAAGGTGTAACACCTCTCAACAAAGAATACTTTGGCGATCGCTTACCTGTTGCCATCGGTGAAAGACCTGGCTTACAACGTAAACCTGCTCCAGACATGGTACTTCAAGCCTTAAAAGAACTAGGCTCTACACCAGAAGAATCTATTTATGTAGGTGATTCTGAAGTTGACGTTGCTACTGCAGAAAACTCCGGCCTACTATGCATTGGTGTTACCTGGGGCTTTAGAGAAGAATCTCTCCACCAAGAACTAGGTGTAACACATATTGCCCGTAAAGCAGAGGATATTCTAGGCATTGTAGAAAACTTAAATAAATAACATCCTAAATTATAATCATTAATCTATAACAAATTCATATAAAATAAACGATTTACATCTTAAAATCGCTCAAAAACGGGAATTAAAATATTTGATCTCTCATTTTTCGCGGTTTTTCTTTTATTTTCTCTAATTTATTTTAACTTTTACATTATATTTTTTACGCATAGATACTATCTCCAATCTATTGCCTTAAAAATGTGATATATGTTACATTTATGAGACAGTACTTTCACATGGACACGCCGTCAATTCAATAGTTAGTGTATTGAACTTAAGGCCTATAAATGGGTCCATTCTTAGCTAATCTTATAGAGATTGGCAGTATGATTTCCATCAATTGAATCATTAGTATGATATAATATTATTTTGTATACTAAGTTATGTATTTGGAAGGAGGAAAATATAATGCAACAATCATGGAAAATTGCATTTGCCTACATAGGTGTTATTGTAGGTGCAGGACTCTCGAGTGGACAAGATCTTCTACAATATTTTATAAGTTTTGGCCAGATAGGTCTCATTGGTGTTCTATTACTAGGTCTATTAAATGCCGCATTTGGTAAAATCATGCTTTCTTTGGGGAGCTACTATCGTGCAGACAATCATGAAGAAGTTTTTACACAGATTTCCCATCCTATTATTACAAGAATACTTGATTTTGTACTAATCTCTGGTAGCTTTATTATGGGATTTGTTATGATTGCTGGCGCAGGCTCAAACTTAGAACAACAATTTGGATTCCCTTTTTGGGTTGGTGGATTAATTTGCTCACTTTTAATCATAACCGTATCATTTATGAACTTTGACAAAATAACTAATGTTTTAGGTGTTTTTACTCCTATCATGATTGTTATGATATTCATCATTACAGGCTACTCTTTTATTGGCAAAAGTCATGATTGGACTACATTAGAGGCTTTAGCCCACACAATCAAACCAGCCACAAGCAATGTATGGTTTTCTGTCATTAATTATTATTCTCTATGTGCTATGACAGCTGTTTCTATGGCCTTTATTTTAGGTGGTTCTGTTGTTCGTATTGGTATTGCTGAAAAAGGTGGCACTCGTGGCGGCCTATTAGTTGGATTAGTTGTTTTTATAGCTGCTATCTCTATTTTTGCAAATCTAGATACAGTAAAAGATGCAGATTTGCCGATTCTTGCTATTGCCAATCAAATTCATCCTTGGCTAGCATATATATATGCAATCACAGTCTTTTCACTTATTTTTAATACAGCATTCTCTCTTTTTTATTCTATTGCTAGACGTTTTGCCAATGGTAGCACAAAAAGAATGAGAATTATTATTATTTCTGTAGTAATCATAGGATATATATGTAGCTTCTTTGGTTTTAAAGATTTGATTAGTATCCTCTACCCAATTCTCGGTTATATGGGACTATTGCTCCTAATTATTCTTATTTATGGCTGGCTCCGTGATCGTAAAGATATTATTATGGAAAAACTCTTCCGAAGAAAGATGCTCCATTTATCATTAAAAAAACATAGTCCTCACAAAAATCTTTCAGAAAAAGAACGTGAACTATTCCATACATTAGGTGATATTAGTCAAGCAGATACAAAATCTCTTAAAGAAGATATTCATAATGAAGCAAAAGAAATACTTTCAAATACGGAAACAGTTCAAGAGCTAAAAGACTATGTGGAAGAGCATCTCTCAATAGACGAAGAAGTTATACATCAAAATATCAATATTCTACAAGAACAACAGGAAGAATCAAAGTCAACTGAATCTTCTAAAGATAGACCTATCAAAAAGTCCAATATAAATAACAATGAAGTAAAATGAATAACGAGGAAATAATGACAGGTGTGGAATTAGAAATTATACTAAAAGCTGGAAAAATACTACTTAGCAGTGGCGCCGAAATCAGTCGTACAGAGGATACTATGAATTACATAGCAAGAGCTATGAATTTTAAAGATTTAGAAGCCTACGTATCAAATAGAGGTATTTTTGCAACTGCTAAGAAAGCTGATGGAACTGAAATTACTCGTATTTATAACGTTCCTGAAGTCGATATTAACCTCAGTAAAATTGAATCAGTTAACGCGCTCTCCCGACGTATCACACAAAAAAATATTACTATTGAGGAGATTGAAAGTGAACTTAATCAAATTGATACCATGTCAGACTATTCTTTTTTTGGGAGATTAGTAGCTTATACGTTAGGAGCTTCGGGCTTTAGCTATGCAATTGGTAGTTCAATAACAGACTCTATAATTGCAGGTATTATAGGCTTAATATTAGGCGTCTATATGTGTACCATCAAACGCATACTTAGCTCTGATGTATTGATTACCATTTTAGGTAGTATTCTAATAGCCTTATTGGGTAATCTCTTTATCCACTTTGAATTAGGCTCCAACCTATCAGTTATATTACTAGGAGCCATGATTGACATTGTTCCCGGAGTTCCTTTCGTCAATGCTATTAGAGAGTATAGCCAGAATAACTATAATACAGGAATAACCCTTATGATGGGCGCGCTACTTACCTGTATTTCAATGGCTGTAGGGGTCGCAGTAGTACAATCACTACTCTTCAACACACAAATGATTCCTCTTTATACCTCTAATTTAGATACTAATTCCTTAACCTCTATGTTTATGCGTAGTATAATGGCTGGTATTGGTACGACAGCATTTGCAATCTTATTCCGTGTAGCTAAACAACATTTTATCGATTGTACAATATTAGGATTCATCTCATGGTTCTTGTTCTTAACATTATCTTCACTACAGTCTAATGTTATGCTCTCCATATTTATCAGTGGTTTTATCATCGCCATAGCATCAAGAATATTGGCTGTTAAACGGAAATGCCCTGCTATAGTTTTCCTAATGACTAGCTTATTCCCTTTACTACCAGGGCTCAGCTTTTATCGATCCATTTATTATATGCTAATGGGACAAGAAACTATTGCCATTAGCTTCGCAAAAGAATCCTTTTTGATAGCTTTTACAATTGCTATATCTATCGCAATTGTAAAATATATAAAACCACCACTAATCAAAAAAAACACTTATAAATAATATACCCCTATAACAAATTCATATAAATTACTTGCCCGATAAAAGAGGTTCCTATGAGTCACTACTGTGACCATTAGGAACCTCTTTTATTTATAACTATATTGTGCTAATTAGAAATTACTTATTTATAACTAAACTGCGCATCCATAATCATTTGGCGTAACTGTTCCATACGAATACCTTCAGGTAACTTATGTCGATAAAACTGTAAATTATAGTAGTATCGAGTATCTTCATAATCTGTCACCAATACCATATCCGTGCGATACTCTAATGGCCACCCATACATAAATTCAGTTAGTAAGCTACGCACGCCATCATTGTTGACCTCTATTACATCATGCTTAACAGGCAATACCATCTTAACTGTAGGTTCAGGAATCGTTCTATCTTTAACAAGCTCATTAACCTCAGCATCTAACGTGGAACTCGTACTATCGATAGATCTAGCCTTTACATGCATAAATACCCCATCAGAGGTTCTAAACACCCTACCATCAATGTCCTTTGTTTCGCCCTGCGTTTCAATAGCATCCTTTAATACTCGGAATTGATACGGTCCATAAAACTTTGTATCTGTAATAGCATCTAATGCCGCATCATATTGACCATTATGTACATTCGTAACATGCATAACAGTCTTTGTATCGCTAGCTTGTGAAAGCATCGGTACGGCTAAACACAAACCCAGACTAAGTAATGTAATATAACGTTTCATATGAGTCTCCCTCTCCCTAAAAACTATTATCTTATTTATATTGTAACATAATTAATCTATTCCATTATAATAGTTACAAAACGAAAGAAGTTCCTATTGGTCACCTTGGTGACTATTAGGAACCTCTAATCTATTTACTTTTATAATTGACAACACTATATTGGACTTGAGGCCTCTAAATGGGTCCAGCCTTTGCTAATCTTCTAAAGATTGGCGGTGAGAGAACACATGAAAAAAGGCCCGACATAGAAGTCAGACCGTTTCTTCAATTTTAAACTCTAGAAGCGAAGACTGGCGACCAAACCATTTATGCCTCACTTTGATATAAATTATATCATATCTAAACAGGGAAAGGAATTAGACAATTTCCGTACCTATTTAGTTTATAAGACTTACAGTTGTTATAATAGAGTGACTTATATCATCGACAAGATATCCTCTCAGTTGCTATATTATTAATATATCACTACTGGGCTGACGGATTCGTAGAATTGACTACATGCACAGTAGCGCACATCGTGTGATAGCCGACCGTCTGGGCAAGCTTTTGTTCAGGCGGTCTTTTTTTATTTTCTTGTAGCAAATAATACTGTACAAAGTTTTAATCATTTCACCTATATGAAAGGAGTTTTCTTATGAGAAATCGCTGGCTTATTGCACTAGCTGCCATTGGTCTGCATATATCCATCGGTAGTGTGTATGCATGGAGCGTGCTTACACGACCTATTATGGCAGATATGGGATTTACTATGTCTCAAACAACATGGACCTTCTCCCTAGCTATCCTGATGCTTGGACTATCTGCAGGCTTTTTAGGATCTTTTGCAGAAAAAATAGGTCCCAAGAAAAGCGGACTTCTTTCAATGTTATTCTGGGTGGCAGGCCTATTAGGTACAGCCTATGCACTTAGCATACATAATCTCACCTTACTCTATCTATTCTATGGTATCATCGGTGGTATCGGATTAGGTATTGGTTATATAACACCAGTTTCTACACTGGTAAAATACTTTCCAAATCGTCCAGGATTTGCCACCGGGTTAGCCATTATGGGTTTTGGATTTGCTTCACTCATTGCAGGCCCGCTTATGCAATTCCTCGTAGCTCAAGTTGGATTAGTAAATAACTTCATTATCCTCGGCGTAATCTATCTAGTAGTTATGGGCGCCTCTTCTCTCTATTTGAAAGCACCGCAACCAAAACAACTACCTCGAACTGCGAAAGATAAATCCACTATGTACGTTCATAACCACGGCATGCTAGCCAATGATGCTATGAAAACTTGGCAATTTGGTGCCCTATGGTGGATTTTCTTTATTAATATTACCTGTGGTATAGGTCTTCTATCCTTAGCATCCCCTATGGCACAAGAAACCATTGGTATGACACCTGCAGCAGCTGCATCGCTGGTTGGTATCATCGGTATCTTCAATGGTGGAGGTCGAATTGCGTGGTCTACTATCTCCGACTACTTTGGCCGTGCACAAACTTATATACTATTCTTTATTATACAAATCATCGCATTCTACATACTTGCCGAAACCAATAATGCGCTAACATTCCAAGTTTTAATTCTTCTCATTATCACATGCTATGGCGGCGGATTCGCCTGTATGCCAGCATATCTTGCAGATCTCTATGGCATACGCCAACTCTCCACTATTCATGGCCGCATTCTAACCGCTTGGGGATTAGCTGGTATAGTTGGTCCTATGCTCGTGTCATACTTTCACGAAGCAGGATATGGTTATTCTACAGCCTTAGTATGCTTTGTGCTACTATTTGTGTTAAATACAATTATTGCTATAATCTTAAAAATATACGGCAAACGAGGTCTGCATAACTGATACTTAATTCTAGTACTATAAAAATTGTAACTGCATTGTCACTTCCAAACCATTTATGCTTCACTTCGATATAAAGTATCTCATATATAAATCAGGAAAAAATCTAAGGACTTCTTTCCTTCTTTTCTTTATAAAAGATACTGTTAAATCCTCCGAACTAATTACAAAACGAAAGAGGTTCCTATTGGTCACCTAGGTGACTATTAGGAACCTCTAATCTATTTACTTTTATAATTGACAGCACTATATTGAAATTGAGGCCTCTAAATGGGTCCAGCCTTTGCTAATCTTCTAGAGATTGGCGGTGATCAATATGAGTACATTCAAAGTGTTATCGTTGATGATTTCCTTTGGCATACTTGTAGCGACCATTATCATGGCAGCAAAGTGATTGACCTCTAGCTGAAAGCTAGCTTTCTAATTGGGGCATGAAAAAAGGCCCGACATAGAAGTCAGACCGTTTCTTCAAATTTTCTTACTAGAAGCGAAGTCTGGCGCCGAAACCATTTATGCCTCACTTTGATATAAATTATATCATATCTAAATAGGGAAAGGAATCGAAGGATTCCTTTCCCTGTTTTCATTTTAATATATAAAGTTAAATATGATTTTACTTAACAGATAAGTATCACACTTTATAGAAAATCAACTTCACCTTTATAAGTATCACCTAGATTTGAAATTGTCGCATCAGAGACCATTTCACCTAGTGGAGGCAACTTATTTCGATTTAAATCGTAGTTATAACGAATCGTATGTATATAAAGGTTATGTGCATCTTGCGTGCTAAATCTCAATTCTGAAGTACCATCTTCATATGCAAAATATACACGTACTCCTGGAACACCATCATTCCATACATACGTATGTCCACCATGGCGCATATTATGTCTAGCTTTTAACTGTGCTTCATTAATAGTAACAATATCAACAAGATTTGCCCAGATTAAACCCTTGTGTTCAACTGGATATACCTCTATCGTCTGCGTAATACCTATAGGATTCTTATATATTTTTATATACTCATTTCCAGATGATTCCTCTATGGCATCATTTAACACCCGATAATTGAAATTATTAAAACTTTCAAAATGACTAGACTCATTTAACCTAGCTAATGAAGTTATATTCGGCACAATATAATTAGCGATAACGTCTTCGACACCTCGTTTACCAATACCTTGCTCTCCATCCTCTCGAACCATCAATGTAAGTACATATTGTGTGTCTGGTTCATTCGGTAAAGCAAACGAAATATCATTTGCTAGAAATCTAGGCTCACTCTTAGTTTTCATTGTGCTCCACCGGCTATTAATTATATTTTCTCTTTTAAAAGTACTACCCTCAATACTAGATATATCAAATTTATCTTGTTTCACCTGTAACCATTTATTTTGCAATACAGCTGTCACAGAATCTTGATTCAATTCTTTATAAGGTTTACCTAAATACTGAGCACTCTGCTCATACGGCTGATTCTCCACAGATAAACTAGTATAAATAAAAGGATGGTTAAATGTATACACAAGTGCATTAGTACCTGCCATACCTGAAATAGGGCTAGATTGTGTACCACCTCTGAAAGCCGGAAATGGCAGTGAATAAGAAAGCCCACCTTTAGCAGTATGTATATGTATTTCTGTTACAGCATTGTATTGAGCTCGCCACATAGAGTAATTTAAATTCCTACGTGCCTCATCATTCATATCTTCAATACGAAATAGTATCTTAGCTGCGTCACTAACTTCTGTATTCTCTGTAGCCTTATAGATTTTTTCATTAAGAATTTTATCCATTAAATCATTCTTATACATACTAGAACTAGAATAATGGATTTTTGCATTATATCCAGGTAACTCAGATCCGTTACTACAACCGCTTAAACAAAGTACAGCAATCAGACTCCCCGATAGCAAATATTTCCGCAACATAAGCTCTCCTCAACAAACACTATTTATATTCTGTACATTGTAACGTACTTATATAGTAATAAAATGATAATAATAAAGAGGTTCCTATTGGTCACCTAGGTGACTATTAGGAACCTCTTATCTATTTACTTTTATAATTGACAACACTATATTGAACTTGAGGCCTCTAAATGAGTCCAGCCTTTGCTAATCCTCTAGAGATTAACGGTAAAGGAACATATAAGAAAAGGTACGACATAGAAGTCAGACCTTTTCTTCAATTAAATCAATATAGAAGCGAAGTATGGCGATCAAACCATTTATGCCTCACTTTGATATAAATTATATCATAAAACAAATTTCACTTTATGGTAGGAATATAGACCTTTTGAAGAGAAAGAAGTGTTTGGTACTTCTCCGGTAATAAATCATAATACTTTAATATTAATCCTACCAATTCTTCACCATCAATACCTCTTATCATAGGATTCCGTTCTAAAAATCTTTCAGCATTTTTTTGATATCCTGATAAAGATACAAATAAGCCGTAATCACCTGGCATCATTGCCCCCTTTAGGGACTGAATAGTCTCCTCTTTAACCGCAGCATCTTGACTTTTAACTTGAATTGTAATTCTAGGTGGCAATTCATCTTTATAGGCAATGATGTCGATTCCATGATCACCGCCTTGTTTAGATACAGTTGCTCTATACCCCATAGATCTAAGTAAATCAGCTACTAACTCTTCTAGTGGATAGCCTTTAAAATTTTTACTCAAAACCTTAAGAATATAGTCATTTGTCGTTTGCTTTATATCTTCAGCAACTGCTGATATTGTTTCGTCATCTTCACTCTCAGAAGCTAAATTATTAACATTTTTATTTTCTAAGATTAGTAAAAATTCATCAGCATAACTTTTGATTGAGAAAAGAGCCATAGCAGAACCAACTTCATATAAAGCCCCCTGAGAAAAGTCTACACGAGGTACTGATTTAAGCCATTTAACAGATCTTTTATGAGCATATTCTTTCTCAGAAGGATCAAAATAATAATTCCCTTTAACAAGTCCTATATGGATTTTTTTATCAATCTTCGATGGATATATTATATAATCATCTACTTTTATTTCATATAAAAATCTATATAACATGCCTGCACTAAGACTAGTAGATTTCAGTTTTGAACCTGGGTATATTGATTGATATTGAGCTTTGAATACCTCTCGATCATTTGCCAGTCCACTTAAATCGCCTATAGCTTTCCAACCTAAAGCAATTACATTCTCTGATAAAAATAATTTATCATCTGTAGTATGAATTCCCCAAATATTCTTTTCCATTAAACTCTCCTCAAATATAAGATTACTTATACTAAATGTTTAGGTACTTAAGATACAGAATCTAGTAATTTTGAACGCTCTCGAAATCTAATGCGATTAGCGATTTCAGATATTTTATTTCTAATCCATAAATTGGCAGTTGTACCTTTAGAGTAATCAGCTTCTGCATACATATCAACACGTCCATCCATTCGCATTTGTTCTACTTGGCTTAAAGCCTTCATATTACCTTTAGGATAAATTGCAAAAGTCGTACCACCTTTTTCCTTAATAAGAGAAAAAGCAGGAATATCACTAGGCCCATCAGCAATATAAATCATATTCTCAAAAGGTATACGCCTGGTGTCTAAGGTAATTTTAGAATTAACATCTATATGAAGCACCTTATCCCAACTGCCTTTGTTAATTTCAAAAATAGCACGTGTTTTTGTTGTATTATCAATAGTATAAACAACATCACTTAAAGTATCATTTCCATCTATATTAGATTCAATAAGTTCACATCCCCAAATTTCTTTAACAACATTATTCAATGTAGACCCACGAATAACTTCAGCAAAACCAGTACTAACAATATAGTTTTCAACCTGAATCCCATATTCTCTATACTCACTATCATCTTGGAATAGATTATTTAGAGTAGATAAAAACTCTGGCACATTTTTATAAAATCGTTGTTGTTTACCAAATTCACGTAATAACACATTATTTAAACCTACAAATTTTCCTTCACGAATGTATTGTAAAAATAAGTTTAAATAATAAGTATCTGAATTTATACGTATATTGGGATATCTCTTTTGCAGATTTTCTTGTTTTTTATTATTTTCAGCCCAGAATTTTTTTAGCATCTACACTAAAATGCTTAAAGATAGGATCTTGCATATATCCATCAATTAAAGTTTTATCACAATCCCAAATCACTGCAATTATGTTTGACATAAATATATCTCTCCTAATTAATTCTATCTATGTTATTAATTTATTGAAAAGCTAACACTAAGGCTACTTATATTGCAAATAAATCTAAAGTAATAACATTATGTTTTATGTTAAAGTTAATTTTCGCAAAAATAGATAACTTTTCATCAACCTCATTTTCATTTAAAAGTTTTCGTTGCTCACGTGCTTTATCGATCTTAATAGCTAACGATTTTAAATGATCATCAAAAGTTAAAACATCATCACTATCTAAAGCATCAAAAGTCAATCCAATAGCAAATTCGTTCGTTTTATAAAAATTAAAATGTCCCTCTTCAATTAATAACACTTTATCGAGTATATCAAGATTATTTATATCACTAAATATTTCTTTAGTATCTGAGTATAACTCCAAATTTAATAACTGATTAATATAGAGCTCTTCATATAAAATAGAATATACATATAAACTATATCTAGTTTTATGGTTTAATTTTTGATCTTCAGCAAGAATATTAGTTAATATATAAAGCTTATTATAATCTTTATTAGTGCTTGAATCTAAGATTTTAACTTGATTAACTATTTCATCATACATAGTAGATTGGCTATAAAAGAATTTTATATTCTCATAATTTCCTCCTATAATAATAAACATATTTATAATAAAAATAATAATAATTGAACTTCCAAAAGACAATAAATTACGCCAAGTAGCCTTCAACCCTAGCAGAGTAAAAATTATATTCCACCAGACAACTAAAGTAACCAAAAAGACAAAAAACTTACCTATTAAAATCAAGTTATATTGATGTAAAATTCTACTCATATATATATTTATATACGAAAAATATAGATTAGATGTATAAACATCTATGGATTCAGATGATGTGTTATTTAGTAATTGATTTACAACTTCCAAGTTACTAGTAGCATTATCATTTATAAGTATTATGAATGATAATATCCCACTTAAAAGAAAATAAATAAATCCGGAAAATGTAGCAAACCCGGATGCTTTAAAAATACTACTTACCGTAAGTTTTATCTTTGATACATAAGATAGAACAGATGAAAAAAGAATTGAAAATACAAAATTACCTAAGAGAAAACTTATAATCTTAATGCTTCCTGTTTTCGTATCAGAAGATATATTAGATATATCTTTGCTTACTATAGTTGTTACAATATTTATAACTGAATCTAATCCTATATGAGTAGATAATAAATTTAATAGAAAATAATTAATTATTAAAAAGATCACTCCTAAAAACAAGTATTCTCTAGGAATTTTATTAACTTTAAAAATAGATAAAAATAAACTAACAAAATAACGTTTTATAAATTCTCCAATTATATCGATAAAATCATTAATAACTTTTATGAACTTATATGTATTTATCAATCTCACCTCTTTATTACTTAGTATTACAAACTACTATTTTGATAAAAAAATTAATCAATTAATTTCCGTATAATCAACTAAAAATCATAATATTATAATATCTTCTCTATTCATAGATTACAGTATTAGATGGCAAAATCAAATATTTTATTATATTTAAAGTATTTCTCTTTCAAGATAGAGATAACATAAATGTTATAATAATATTATTCAACAAATTTAATGAAATTTCCTTCATTTTTAATTAGGATAAATATATGATTATCTACTCATCCACAAAACAATCCTTCATCCAAGATTTCGAACAAGGTGTCTTGGTAAAAAAACTGCATCAAACATTAACAGAAAAATATCGTCGTGTTGGTGAATCTGAAATTCATTCTTGGCAAACCTCTTTATCTTATATGGCTAATGTTATGCGTGATTTTGCTATACCAGACTTAGCTGGTGTTGCCATCGAATATATTGTTCCAAATACCCAAAAACGGGTAGACTTTATTATTACAGGATTAGATCAACAAGATAACGAGCATGTAGTTATTGTTGAGCTTAAACAATGGGGCGAAGCTTTCAAGGTAACAGATAAAGATAATATTGTATCTACCTATCTTGGTGGTGGAATCCGTGACGTAACCCACCCTTCCTATCAAGCTTGGTCCTATTGTAGTCTTATTGAAAACTTCAATGAGGATGTGCAAAATCGACCTATTGAGTTACATCCATGTGCTTTTTTACATAATTTTGATGAAAGCATCTCCCCTGAGCTCCGTGATCCTATCTATAATGATATCTTAAATATCTCTCCGATGTTCACATTGGGCCAAATGGATAGTTTACGTAACTTTATCAAAACCTATATTCCAAAGCCTGATACTACAAATATCATGGAGTCTATTGAACATGGTAAGTTAAGACCATCAAAATCACTTCAAGATTCTATTTTAAATATGCTAAAAGGCAATAAGGAGTTTGTTCTTATTGATGACCAAAAGGTTGAGTTTGAACAAATAAAAAAAGCAGCGCTTGATGCTATTAAAAATAATCAAAAAACGGTGTATATAGTTCGTGGTGGTCCTGGTACTGGTAAAAGTGTAGTAGCGATCAACTTATTAGCAGAATGTATTCATAATGGTTATATGGCACAGTATATTACTTCAAATGCTGCTCCCCGAAATGTATATAGCACCATGCTACAAAAAGGATTTAAGAAAACAGATATTAAAGCATTATTCCAAAGTAGTGGCACCTTCCATACACGGAACAAGAACGAACTTCAAATTGCAATTGTAGACGAAGCTCATCGATTACGTAAAAAATCTGGTATGTTCCAAAACCAAGGTGAAGATCAAATCAAGGAAATCATTAATGCCTCTATTTTTAGTGTATTCTTTATCGATAGAAACCAACGTGTTACCTTTAATGATGCTGGAACAATTGATAAAATCAGAAACTTTGCACAAGAACAAAATTCACTAATATATGAAGGTGTACTAGAATCTCAATTCCGTTGTAATGGCTCAGATGGCTATTTAGCATGGCTTGATAATGTACTACAAATTGCAGAAACAGCTAACTACGACGGATTTGAAGGTGATTATGATTTTAAAATCTTTGATAACCCTCATGAAATGTATGATGCTATAAAAGCAAAAAACAAAATAAACAATAAATCTCGAGTTCTAGCAGGTTATTGTTGGGACTGGCCTAAAGAAGGTCGCATGACATCGCTCGTAAAAGATATCCAAATACCAGAACATAATTTTGGTATCAGCTGGAATCTAGGTAACTCTGATACATATGCTATTGATCCTGACTCTATCAATGAAGCTGGATGTATTCATACAACCCAAGGACTTGAGTTTGAGTATGTAGGTGTAATTATCGGTGACGATTTACGTTATGAAAATGGCAAACTCATCGTAGATATTAATAAACGTGCTAAAACAGATCAATCTATTAAAGGTATCAAAAAACTTTCAAAGGAAAATCCTGAAGAAGCACAACGTATTGCTAATGAGATTGTGAAAAATACCTACCGAACATTAATGACACGAGGCCAAAAGGGCTGTTATATTTACTGTACCAATAAAGAGCTATCTAACTATTTTAAACTAGCATATAACCATCAATTGAGCTATACTTACAACGAACCTCAAGTTGTTCTATCAGAACAACCACTAGCGGCCGATAAAACAAATTCTAATATAGATAAACTTAATCTCAAGTTAGATAAATAATAATACAGAGAGCCAGTAGCGCTATTTCTATAGCACTACTGGCTCTCTCATATTTAAAACAAATTTAATCTACATACATTAACTATTTACTTCTTCCCCACCAACTGATAACTCATATCCACTAACATTTTAAGTTTCTCTATTTCTTCATATCCTTCAATATCCACCGATATCCAGTGTTGTTTATTCATATGATACGCAGGGTAAATTCCACTTTCACGAATTAGGGTAGGAATTAAATCAGGTTCACATTTTAGGTTAACCACATCTATAGGTTCATTTGTATCTAAACCTAATTGATACCCTTTAATAGCAAAGATTCCAGCAAACCATTTCTGATTATCTCTGCGCCGGATAACAACATAGTCTGGGTGTTTCTCCCATGGATAATCAACATTACAGATATATTCTTGTTGTAAATAGTTAATAAAATTATTACGATTCATGATTTCCTATCTTATTTAACAGTTGATCTTTCATACATTCCCTTTGGTATAGCACTCATACCTGCCATTCGTTTTGAATATTGTTCTTTATCATTTGAATTTTCAGCATATTGAACAATATCTCTTAATTCTTTTGATGGAATTTTAATATCTAAGTCTGTCATTATAAAGTGAGTATATAAATATTTATCATCATATAGAGATTGAATATACATTTTTGATGCAGATCGTTCTACTTCCATATAAATAGCTGGAGTGGCATCATTCCATACAGTAGCATATTGGATTGGTTTATATCCAGAATACGGCTTGTACATAGTAAAGAACTCTATTACTTCCGCAAATAATTTATGTTTATTCGCTATCTCTGTTGGCGTTAATTCTCTTACCATAACACCCTCTCGATACCCTTTACCATCATAACTATAGATAGCATCAGCCTCAGTACCGCTATACGTTAAATTACTCGATTTAAGTGTTTGAAATGTAAATCCCTTTATAGTAAAAGGTTTAGTCTTTGAAAGTACTTGTTTTGCTGGTTCAATTGACGGTAATACATAATTAACTAATGGTGACATTAGCTCTTTATATACATATTCTTGATTATGATTCTTTAACAATTCTAACTCTCTAGACTTACTTAAATCATAAGCAACTTGGTAAGATAATGAAGGATCATCTTTCATTCTAAAGCTTAGGACTCCTTCTAAAGTTCCCTTTTGATTTTGTCTTACTTCCCATAAACCATTTTTAATGGTCGGATATGAGAATGTATTGGCCTTAGATTTCCCTTCTTTTTCCTTGTGAATCGAGTATTTTAAATTACCTTCATTAAAGATAAAATTGCCCCGTTTTACTTCTGTAGTCATAGGATCTCCTTTAACAGTTACTCCAAATCGGCTACTTGAAGGAATGGTAAATTTTATATTTGCTCCATCATTCTTTAAAATAAACACAGAAGATGAAAAGCCTGCAGAATGATTTAATTCCTCTGTAAAGTAAACTAATTCATCTATAGTCCAAGTTTTAGGCTTATTATCAGCATATTGTTTTCTTATCATAGTATTTACGTCAGACTCCATTTGCTTAGCTGTAGCATCCGACTTACGATAGTTTTGATATGCATCCTTTGAAATTTTAGGATCTGCACCTGGTATATTAATATCAATTGCTTGGCTACCTAATGTCACAAAACTAAAACATAGTGCAGCCATTAACGCACGTTTCATCATAAACTCTCATCCTTTCACATAATGTCTCTCAAATATTATATATATAGAATATCATATTTTATTTGACTCATAGTAGTATAATATAAATATAGAAACAAGGAGGTAATATCTATGAAATTTACAAAACGTATAATTGTCATGACATTCTTAGCCGTAACTGCTGCTGTATCTACAGGATTTGCTTACGATTATGTATGCAATAACTCTCAGTACAATTGCATTACTAACACACAATACAACTCCGATAACAATACGAACAATACTAGCTATGCACCAAGCAACAATAACAACCAAAATTATTGCGGTCCAAACTCAAATTTTAGAGGATGCGGCGGATATAGAAGATAATATGGTAAGTATACTAAAAGCCTATAGTACTAAACATGTACTATAGGCTTTTGTCGTATATTACAAGAATACTATTTAATTCATCAAAATACAGTTAAGATCAATATGGCAACATACTTTTATCAGGAGTTCATTCTGTTAAAGTATTCAATAGATTTTGGTGTAAAACCAATATAAGTATTACCAGCTGCGTACGGACCTAATTCATATGGTTGGTAAACTAAATCTATATTCCCCTTACCGCGTAAGCAGTAATTATCTGTCACATATTTAACACTCCATCCACTTGGAATATAGCTCTTTGTGTGATTACCTGTATAATAGCTTAATACATGGGCTCGTAAGCCATTATCTAATTGTGCTGCATTCGCTATTTTTACATAGTTATATAATGGGATGCGTTGACCTGTTACTTTATTATATACAAGACCTCTTGTATTATACATACCATGAGCAGCTCCGGCGTAGTAATAATAGGTCGTTAGTAGGATTGAAACAACTTGACTATCCTCATAGGTAACCTTATAGTTTTGAGAAACTTGATAAATATGTTGGTTGTAATACATATCCTTTGCTTCGAGTACATAATTTGCAATATCTGTATTAATAACTCTTTGAGCATAAGCATGATCTGTATAAACTAAAGGATACTTTAAATCTAAATTTACATCTGATTGACTGCCTGTAACAACAGTTGCATACGTTGGTACAGTTAACATAACACCTAACATAGAGGTCATACATAGCTTTTTAAAGATTCCCATAATAATGTCTCCTTTTACAAGCACCTTAAATAGGTTTATTACTATGTTAGTTCTACAAGCTATAATAAAACTCCTCTTTTATATTTTACTTTTTTGATAGTTTATTTCACTTTATAAAACAGCTAAAACGATTTAGTATTTTACACTAAAATATAAATGTAGCTATATCATACTTTCACCATACAAAAAAGGACCCTCCAAAGAGAGTCCTTAATCTGTATTATTATGCTATTAAGCGTTTTTAGCTACTTCCATAAACTCATTTATCTTATTTCTTATGAAGAGCCATATTTTCAAAAGCTGTACCATAAGCTTCTTTAAAGATATAGTTACCTACAACATATTTAGGATCACGCAAAGCTACATCAACATATTGTTGTGGAATATTACCGAAATTCCCCAAAGCCACACCTTCATAATTAAAATCTTCCACACTATTTATCGTTAATTTCATACCAGAGCTAGCTTGTTTAGCATATATGAGGAGTGAATAGTCTTGTGCATACTGTGGAGTACGTAATACGCTGGCTACAGAATGGTTTATATTATAACGATAAGTAACTAAAACCTTGTGAATATATGAGTTAGTTCTACGACTATTATTATTTTCAACCTCATATACAACTGCCTGTGCTTTATAAATAAACTGGTTCTCTTCTATTCTTTTAATAGAACTCTTGTCTA
>ERZ772805.441-NODE-441-length-48491-cov-5.283364_pt1 | contig 48491 bp, 36 predicted proteins | sample MGYA00511344_ERZ772805 | MGnify/ENA primary metagenome ERZ772805 (study PRJEB29015, sample SAMEA2737730) | human gut metagenome | biome: human gut; feature: human-associated habitat; material: faeces | place: China | collected 2012 ...
AACGGTATCATACGGAATTTTCAGTTCAGAAAATTCCTACCCATGAAAAGTAACGCCAACCTCTCACAACGGCGCTGTGCACGACCGGCTGCATACACAAAAAGGTGCGGCAGACCCACTCACAGATCTGCCGCACTCCTCTACTCATCATTCAATTTCATAAATCCAATACCAGCTTTTCACCCTTTCACACTGAGACTTCCAGCCGCGATCGCCTTCCCGGACTTCCTGTCAAACAGCAGGATATCCGCACCTGCGATGTCCACACCTGTCTCCTCGCCGAGCTTAAAGGTAACGCCTCCGAAGATCACGCCTGTCAGGAGGTACTTTCCTATCTTTAACTTCACGGTCGACTCCATACCGGTCGGCATCGCTCCGTAGATCGTAGATGCGACAGAACCGTCTTTCGAAAGCTTTAATGCTTCCGGCCGGATCGCAAGGACAAAATCCTCGTTGGTGATCTCCGGCTCTTCCTCCACCGCATAGTCGGATTCATCGACCTTCGCGATATGATATTTAAATACCTCATCCTTATTGCTCTTCTCGACAGCCTTCTTATCCTTTAACATCTCCAGCCGCTGGGCTTCCAGGTCCGCCGCATCCTGATCACGCTTTCTGAACCAGGCATCCATATCGATCGGCTCATTCGGCCGGAAAGTCGCCTCGAGGTCATCCAGGATCGTAAAGCAGAAACTTCCGTCCGCCTGTTCCTTTCCTTTCGCCTCCACAAAGTTGATCGACGGATTTCCGACGAAGTCCGCAACAAAGAGGTTCGCCGGTCTATTGTATACATCAAGAGGTGCATCATACTGCTGAAGGACCCCGTTGTTGATCAGACAGATCTTCGTCGCCAGCGTCATCGCCTCCATCTGGTCATGTGTGACATAGACAAAGGTGCTTCCCGTCTCCACGTGGAGTCTCTGCAGCTCGTATCTCATCTCAAGACGGAGCTTCGCATCCAGGTTGGACAGCGGCTCATCCATGAAGAGCACGGACGGCTCCGGGGCAAGCGTTCTCGCGATCGCGACACGCTGCTGCTGACCTCCGGAGAGCTCTGCCGGGTAGCGGTTCATGAACATCCCGATCTTTACGATCCGGGAGACTCTGCGGACGGATTTATCGATCTCCTCTTTTGTGAGTTTTCTCTCCTCGGTGAGGACCTTTCCTCCGGATACGATCGCATATTCGTCATTCAAGGACTGTCCTTTTGCTTCATAGGATTTTCTGATCCCGTCCAGTTTCTTTTTCAGCTCCTCCGCCTTCGCCTTCGCAGCCGCATCCGGATCCGATGCATCCTGGATCCCGTATCCGTAGAGGATTTTTGCTGTATAGATCGAGAGGATGAACGCGTCGATAAACTTCAGATATACCTTGTCTGTGTCGAGTTTTCCGCGCTTGTCCCGGCACTCTTCCACGAGCTCTTTGATCTTCTTTCCGCTCTTTAAAGCCCGGACCAGTTCCCCGGTCGTCATGGCATCAAAATCATATTTCGGGAGTTCCTCCTTGATATTGCTGAGACCGAAGGAAATGTTCTGGTAGACGGTCATGTTCGGCCACAGTGCGTAGTTCTGGAACAGGAAACCGACTTTTCGCTTATTGGCAGGAATGTTGATCCCCGCCTCACTGTCAAAGACCACCTTGTCCCCGATCTTGATCTGACCGGTCGTCGGCGTTTCAAGTCCTGCGATCATACGGAGGATCGTCGTCTTTCCGCATCCGGAAGGTCCAAGCAGTGTGATGAAGGAGTTATCCGCGATATCCAGGTTCAGATGATCGACCCCGTAAAATTTCCCCCAACGTTTTGTGATATTTCTCAATGTGATTTCCGGCATATTAGTTTCCTCCTATTCCATCGTCAAGGCTTGCACCTGTCAGCTTATTGACTAATGTATTGAAGATCAGGATCGTAACGATCAGGATCAGGTTGATCGCACTCGAGAACGCGTAAAGTCCCATCTCGTCGAAGTAATCGAGCGTTGTCGAGAGGATAAAGCCCTGCGTACATAAGAGCAGGAACAGGGACAGCTCACGGAGACATGTCATGAACGGGAGCATGTATCCGCTGATGATCGCTGACTTCTGGATCGGGATGATGATCCGGAACATTCGTTTCGTCCATGGGATATCCTGGATGATCGCCGCCTCCTCGATCTCATTGCTGATCTGCAGCATGGAGTTCAGCGCGCTCCGGCTCGCAAACGGGATGTACTTGATCGTACCTGCGATGATCAGCAGCGTATATGTATTAAAGAGGTTGATATGTTCATTCGAAAACAGGATGAAGAACGCTGCACCGACTGCGATGGACGGCATCAGGTACGGAAGAAATGCCACACCATTTACATAGCTCGCCCACCGGCTTCTGCGGTTCTTCGCGACCGCATATCCGATCAGGGTACCGATCGTTCCGGCAAGCAGGGCACAGCAGACAGCGACGAGCAATGTACCTGCAAATGCATGCCAGATCGTATTGTTGTAGAGGATGCCGTGCTGTCCGTACATACCGTTCTCGGTGATATTCTCCTTTGTGATCCACCACTTCGTCGTCAGGTTGCTCAGATCTCCTGTATAGAGGAAGCTGTAATCGCCCGGGTTCGGAAGGAAGGTCTCAAGTGCGAAGGAGAAGATCGGGAAAATACTTGTAAAGAATGTCAGGACGATCATCACGATACCGATCGCATATTTTCCGACTTTTCCAAGGTTCATCTTTGACAGCTGTCCCGATTTACCGGTGACTGTCGTGTAATTTTTCCGGCTCTTTAAGCTCACTTGGTTCATCGTGAGGATCGCGACTCCGAAGATCATCATGATGATCGCCAGGATACTCGCCTCACCGGTGTACTTGGAGTTTAAGGAGATATACTTTGTGGAAAGCGTTGTAAGACCTAAGTAATGCGGTACCGGGTAGCTTCCCATCGAACTTCCGAATACAAGAAGGATCGTCGAAAGGATCGCCGGTTTTACCATCGGGAGTGTGATCCGGAACATCGTCTTGAGCTTCGGTGTATCAAGGATCGTCGCTGCCTCCTCAAGGTTCGCATCCATATTCCGGAAGATCCCGCCGATCAGGATATAGGCGAACGGCGCATAATGGAGTCCTAAGACAACGGAACTCGGGAACAGCCCCTGACACCACCATTTCGGCATACAGATCCCCACAAGAGATGCAAGAAGTCCGTTTGATGTTCCGACAACCGCGTTGCTGTTGAACACGTTCTGCCATACAACAGCGAGTGTCCACTGCGGCATGATGTACGGAAAAATGAAAATAGAGCTTAAATATTTTTTGAATTTCAGGTTTGTTCTTGTTACTAAAAATGCGAAGGTTCCGCCGTAAATGATGGAGATCGTGCAGGTAAATACTGCTAAGAGGATCGTATTCCACAGCGGCTTCCAGAGGTTTGTCTTCGCCAGACGGCTTGTAAAGAGGTCCACATAGTTGACCAGCGTGTAACCGGACGCTTTTCCCGCGAGGTGGGCGTCGATGGTTCCCGGATGGATCGTGATCGTATCCTTTACGATCGCAACGATCGGTGCAACAGTGGAGAAAGTCAGTACGATGCCGAACAGGAGAAGGATGATGTTCTGCGGTTTTGAAAAATATGTTTTTACCCGGTTATATCCATTCACAGAAATGTCCGCTCCTTTCCTAAAACATGGATGCCGTTTGTTACGGCAGATGCCATATGTAACACGAGGGCGCCGCACGCATGTACGGCACCCTCTCAAGTGTCAGTCCGATTTACTTAGCAGAGTCACTGTACTTCGTGAGAAGTTCGATCCAGCTTCCGACTGTGAAGGAAACGGATGCGCAGTAGTCCGGATCTTCCAGAACTAACTCGCCGTCAGTTGTCCACCAGTCATATCCACGGTCATCTTTACACGGATATACATCTTCGCCGGCCTCGTTGTAGCCGCCCTTGCTGTGCTGGTAAGTTTCCTCGATCGCTGCAGCAACTTCCGGGTTAGCGGAGTAGCCGCCCATATCTTTGCCCCATGCGGAGAAGCCGTTCTCTGTACATGTCATGTACTGGATGAATGCGCACGCGGTCCACGGAAGCGGGCTGTTGTTTGTAACGAAGAGATAATGGCAGTAACCGTAACCGCCGATGCCTTTGTAGCCGTCCTGATAAGCGGCAACCTTAATGTTATTTAAGGAAACGCCTGCGGACTCTTCTACGGAACGAAGTTTGGAGTAAACTAATAATCCAGCCTGATCTGTTGCGGAATCCGTAACAAGTGTGTTGCAGATCGGGCCATCGTCTGTCTGCTCATTGTAGTTCTCAACCCAGAGCTTGATCCATGCGAGGGCGTATGCGCCGTTCTCGCCAAGTCCAAGATCCTCGGCATCTGCTGCCATCTCGTCGATGACCGGCTTGAAGTATGCTTTCTTTGTATCATCGAGAGCATCGTAAGCATCTTTTAACCATCCCGCATACTTATCTTCTGTCAGCATGTATAAGAAGTTCTTTCCGACGATCTCGGAATCGATATCCATGTATAACGGATGAACGCCTTCTGCCACGAAATCCCAGCAGTTATTGTACTCTGCGCTTCCGGTGCTGTTGTACATGAATACCTTGTTTAAGGTCTGCAACGGAAGGAATCCTTCATATGCATCCGGTGTGGTCCCGTTTGCCTCTGCCCATTCCTTCGGGGTATAAGTCTTTAAGATTCCCGGCTCTACCATCTTCGTCTGGATCTGGTTGCCGTCCTGGATCAGGGTCATCGCGAAAGTTCCCTCGGTCTTTAAGGAATCTGCGGTCAGCTGCTCAAAGATCTTGTTGTTCTTTGGCTGCTGCCACTCATATTCCATATTGTAGGACGGGTCGATCGACTGCAGGTATTCGATGAATAACGGGAGTGCGCTCTTACCACGGCTGGAGTTTCCGACACCGTAAAAGGTCTTTCCGTTGGACTCCTCGATGGCTTTCTTTGCAAGTTCTTCCATCGACATTCCTTCGGCTTCCTTGATGATCTTTTCTACATCGGAAAGATCAGCATCGTCCGTCTTCGCTGCCTCTGTTGCCGCTTCACTTTCGGCTGCCTCTGTCTCACCGCCTGCCGCCGCTGTGGTTGCCGTTGTGGTTCCACCGCCGCCGCATCCTGCGAGGGACATCGCTGCCATGGAAATTGCAAGTGCCAATGACAAAGTACGTTTTCTCATAAAACTGTTCCTCCTTCATCTGATTGGGTCATTTTGTTTTTCTCACGACTCATTTTGTACTTTTATTATAGCGGTGCGCAGAAAAATTTAACAGTGGACAAAACTGCGATAGTTTGTGAAATCCTGTGATTTTGTATAATTGTGTTTCGTATTTCTGCTTTTTTTGTGCAGTTTCGACATATGTTTTAGATTGTCAGAATTGGTAGTACCGGCATGTTGCTGTAAAGGCATGTTCTTCGATATGAAAAGAATGTGCCTTGTCACATTTGGGCGTATCGCGCAAGCATCCTGTGGAGCAAAACTTCCGATCACAGAATAGTCGCGCTCTTCCTTCGGAATATCAAAGAAATGGAGCAGAGATTTCACATCGTCCGTGTTCTTCACGCCCGGAACGACCGTCAGAACGCCAGGTTTGTCAAGCGCGTACTGGATGCACTGATACGGAGTCAGCGCCTTCCCGAACGGGGATGTCTTTGCATCGAGAAGCTGACCGCCGGAGAACGGTTTCATGACCGTGATGCCGATCCCCTCTTTCTCACACCGTCTGTAAAGATCCATGCGCTCCTTCGCACTTCCGTTCGCATAATCGCCGTGATGATAGTCATATCCCGCATTGATGGAAAACATCATCTGGTCCACGACGCCGGTGTCGATGACCTCCCCCGCGAGCTCCAGTGTATGGGTGGAAAGTCCGATATGACAGACAACGTCTCCTCTCCTGCCTGATGACAGACTTCCTTAGCTTTTACTATAAGGCTTAAAGTAAAGTTTAAGTCAAGAAGTTTTCATCCGGCCGGACAAAAAATAAACCCCAGTCCCGAAAAGCTTCCCATCTCTTTCCGGACTGAGGTCTCTTTACAACAATTTTCTCCGCTATTAATACAGGTTTTTCACCTTAAACTCTTTCTCAAGCTCTCTTCTCTGGTCCTTTTTCGCGATATCCGCACGTTTGTCGTACAATTTCTTACCTCTCGCCAGGCCGATCTCAACCTTTACGAGACTTCCCTTAAAGTACACCTGAAGCGGGACCAGCGTGTATCCTTTTTCCTGGATCTTTCCCTTCAGCTTGTTGATCTCATAGCGGTGCATCAGGAGTTTCCGCTCGCGGAGCGGATCTTTATTAAAGATATTTCCCTTTTCGTACGGGCTGATGTGCATGCCGTAGATCATGACCTCATCGTTCGTGATCCGAACAAAAGATTCCTTGATGCTGCATTTTCCCATCCTGAGAGATTTTACCTCGGTTCCCGCAAGCGCGATACCGCACTCAAATTTGTCATCGATGAAGAAATCAAAATATGCCTTTTTATTGTTTGCGATCAGCTTAAATCCGCTGCTCTTTGCCATAACTTCGTCCTCTTTTCCGTTCCGGCAGGAGTGTCCCATGCCGGAACCATTTCTATCACAAGGTCTGTCCGCTGCAAAAAACGAAACCGTGCTATCGTTTGTCGAAATTCCGCACCGGAAGGAAATCGATCGTTTTCAGATACCGGTCCACAGAGACGACCTGGATCTTCACGGTCTGGCCAAGCTTGAATTTCTTTCTCGTCCGCTCTCCCACCAGTTCATAGTGTTCCTCATCAAACACATAGTAGTCGCCGTCGAGGTTCGCTAAGCGTACCATGCCTTCCACCGTATTCGGAAGCTCCACATAGAAGCCGTAATTGCTGATCCCGGAGATCACGCCAGTAAATTCTTCCCCGATATGGCGCTCCATGAACTGAACTTTCTTTGCCTTATCGGTCTCCCTCTCCGCCTCGTCTGCGAGACGCTCCCGGGAAGATGTCCAGATCGCAACTTCCGGAAGGATCTTCTCATAATGGGCGATCCTCTTTTTCGTGAGACCGCCGTGGAGATTTTCCTTGATGATCCGGTGGATCTGGAGATCCGGGTATCTTCGGATCGGGGAGGTGAAGTGCGTATAATAGTTTGCTGCGAGACCAAAGTGGCCCATGCATTCCGTCGTGTACTTTGCCTGCTTCATCGAGCGGAGTGCCAGTCTCGCGAGCAGCGCCTCCTCCGGGGATCCCGCTGCCTTTTCGAGCAGTTTCTGCATCTCCTTCGGATGAAGCTCGCCGTTCTGGAGCCGGATCGAATAGCCAAAATTGTTGATCAGAATGCCGAAGCGCTTGATCTTCTCACCGTCCGGCTTCTCATGGCTCCGGTACAGGAACGGGATCTGCTGCCAGTAATAATCCTCTGCGACCGTCTCATTCGCAGCCAGCATGCAGTCCTCGATCAGCATCGTCGCCGCGTTCCGCTCATACGGCCTGATCTCGACCGGGCGTCCCTTTGCGTCCAGGATGATCTTGCACTCCGGGAAATCAAAGTCGACCGCACCGCGCGCCATGCGCTTTTTCCTCAGCACACGGGCCGTCTCATCGAGAAGCAGGAACATCGGAACGAAATCTGCATATTCTTCGAGGCACTTCTTTGCAAATTCCGCTTTTTCCTTCGATTTCTCTTTCTCCGGCGCATCCGTCTGCGGTTCCTCAGTCCCATTCTTTGCCTCCAGGATCGCATTCACCGCCGTGTATGTCATTCTGCGGTCGATCCGGACGACCGACTCACAGATCTTATGTCCCACGATGATCCCTTTTTCATCGATATCCATGAGGCAGCTCATTGCCAAGCGATCGCAGCCCGCATTCAGGGAACAGATCCCGTTGGAAAGCCGGTGCGGCAGCATCGGGATCACACGGTCCACGAGATACACGCTCGTTCCGCGCTTATATGCCTCCGCATCGAGAGACGTCCCCTCCTTCACATAGTGACTCACATCCGCAATATGGACTCCGAGATGGTAGATCGTCTCCCCGTTGATCGTCTCCTTCGACACACTGACCGCATCGTCGAGGTCTTTCGCGTCCTCGCCGTCGATCGTCACCATCGGGACATCTCTGAGATCCACTCTTCCGTTCTTCCCGATCTCCTCCGCCACATAGTCTGCGGAGAGTTCCTCCGGCGCATGGGAAACTTCTTCCATCACGTCCTCCGGGAACTCCTCCGGAAGTCCGTAGGCACGGACGATCGACAGGATATCGACTCCCGGGTCATTGATATGTCCGAGGATCTCCTGCACATGTCCCTCCGGATTCTTATTTCTGGTCGCATATGTGTCCAGTTTCACGACTACCTTGTGTCCGGAGACAGCGCCGTTCTCTTTCCCCTGCGGGATAAAGATGTCCATCGTGATCCGTGGATTGTCGGGAATCACAAAGCCAAAGCTTTTATTTTTTTCAAAGGTACCGATCAGCGTCTCGTTGGCATGTTTTAATACCTTTAAAACTCTCGCCTCCGCGCGGCCGCCTCTTCCGTTTTCATCAATAATGACCTGGACCGTATCCCCGTCCATCGCGTCCCCGGTATCATCCGGCGGGACAAAGAGATCGCCGTCGCGTCCCTCGATCGTCACAAATCCAAAGCCTCTGTAATGCGCTGAAAAGATCCCCGTCTGCGCAAACACCTCGGATCTCGCGTACTTTCCCTTCTTCGAGATCCCGACCTTGCCGGAAGCGACCAGTTCATTTAAGACCTCTTCCAGATCTTTTCTCTGCTCCTTCGGAACCCCGAGAAGCATCGCGAGTTCTTTTAATTTCATCGGAACATATGTCGGATCCTTCATCAGGGTCAGCAGCATCTGTTTCCGCTCTTCCATTAACGTTTCTTCCATTCTTCTCCTTGTCATATCAAAAACAGTTTTTCAAAAGTTCCCGGCACAGACTTCACGCCGGGCAGCCGCAAATAACCGGATAGATCCTGCGGACAGTTCTCAGACAGTGCAGCTTCCGATCTTCGTGTTAAACAAAAACACTCCTGCACGGGAATTATCGCTGCAGGAGTGTTCGTCATCTTAAAATTAGATTACCTTTAAATTTAATACCAGGGCAAGTACAAAAATCAGGACTGCCGCAATTTTTGTAAATTTCTCAAGGTTGCCTTCCATAGAACGGCCTTTATTTTTTCCCCAGTAGCTCTCAGCCACACCGCTGATCGCGCCAAGTCCGGAAGTCTTTCCTTCCTGCATCAATACGATCACCGTCATCGCAATACATAAGATCACGAATACGATCGTCAGAATAATTCTAATCACCGACTACACCTCCTGTCCACAGATAAAAGAATCATAGCATAAAACGCCTGCTCTGTCAACGACCAGCTTTAATCCTTCAGACCGCTCACATCCAGCCAGTCTCCATGGTAGACCTTCTTTCCGTCCGCACCGGTCGTCCAGATCTTATAGGGATATGGCTGATTTACGAGTGCCTGATCATAAGGTTCCGTGATATCCGCCCGGTCTCCTGCGCCGCTCGGTGTCAGATGACTCATAGCACTCTGGTCCGCGGGGGAAACCGCAAACTCTCCGGTCCCCAAATTCGCACGATCACCGATCACCGGCTTTCCGGAAAAACCCGCGAGCTCCAGATAAAAGCAGGACTTCCATTTGATTTCGGAAGAGCCTGCGTTTCCGATCAGAATTCCAACATTTTGGTCCCAGCCGCGCGAGATCGTTGTCCCGGATTTTATTGTGCTTCCATACCGGTTGATATTACCAGCGAAATAGCAGTTATCAAAAGAAGCCTTTGAGTTACCGTTTGCAAGGCCGATAAAACCTCCTACAGCCTTGTTATTTTCTCCCGCACAGTCATAGATTCCTGCAGCGATGAAACTGTTTGAGACCTTCAACGCCCCCTTCAGTTCTCCCACGAAACCTCCGACCTTCTTTCCACCGGCAAGATTCACACCGTCGATCAAGGTTGTCGGTCCCTTACCCGTATTCGTGTCCAGCTGTGCGTCATTTCTTCCTGCGACATAACAGTTTGTGATCTCAGCCGTTTTTTGTGCTGACACGGTCAGCTGACCGATCAGACCTCCGGTTCCTTTTGTATTATATGGATCCGTAGAGCCGACAACATGCCCGGAAAACACACAGTTTTTGATCAACATGGAATCCGTGATATCCAAAGAACCGGCAAGACCTCCGACAGCACCCCCGCCATTCTTCTGGACCAGAACCGATTTTCCATAGATCTCAACCTGATCCAGAACCAGCTTTTTCGCCTTAAGAGATCCAATGACCCCGCCGACAAATGAACCGTAACCGCCGATACTAACCTTAATCTTATCCCCGTATATCTTGATCCTGCTCAGTGTAAGCTGTTCAGCCTCTTTACCGCTGTCCCCCGCTACGAGAATTCCGGTATTTCCGTTCGAGGAAACCACCTCCGGATTTTTTAAATTCAGATCTTTGATCTCAAAATCTAAGTTGCCGTAAAACAGCGCTGCCCCTCTGTTATTTTGATAAGAATTCTCCGCGATCTTTAGACCTGCGATCGTGTGACTGCCTCCGTCATAGCAGCGGAGAGAGTCATTATCGATCGGGATAAAGGTTCCTTGCGGTACCGGCGACCCGGTGCCAATGTAAATTTGTAAATTTCCATATGCGTCCTGAATCTCGGTTCCGTAGGCTTCCGCTTGGCTGTCCTGATCAGATTTCTTATCAAACTCCTGATCATTCTGCCACAAAATATCCGCAGTCTGAACGGCCTTCGTCACACAGATCGTATTGGAATTATTTCCACTGTTTCCAAAGAAATTCAGGTTTTCCAGATGTCTCGCATTTGCAATGTATGCCGTATAAGTCCCATCATCATTCATCTCGACCCTCTGGAACATGCTGTTCATGACGGTACATTCTTTCTCCGCCGGAATTCCGATTCCTTCATGGATCCCGACCTTGATGTCTTCACCGGCTTTCAGATCTTGTGAATTTCCTTTATTATCAATCGAGTGAAGGGACTGATATCCACCGCTTGGAACAGAGAGATTATCCAGATAAAAGCGGATCTTTATCTTTCCGCTTTCGCCCGGAACGATCTCCATCCTTTTCTCCGTAAGATCTTTCATATTTCTCCATCCATAACTCTGGACACTGCCCGGATTCAAATTCTGTTCATTCACCATTGTGAGCCGTGAGCCGGAAAAATCAGTCCCGTTCCAGATCGGGTTGAGCACATAATAAAATGTCTTTCCACTCAATGTTCCATTTACCGACACAGAAAGATACGTTGTCTTATCGTTTATCCGTGGAATTTCTATCTCATGTTCCACATACAAGCGGTTCATGCTGTTTGTCTGAGTGTTCCCGGTGTCAGGGGCTTCTTCCTTTTTCTTCTCTGCGGGCACCATCCAGTCCCCAATATGCACCCGCACATACCTGTAGAGCGCTTTTTTCTGCTCCGCTGTCACAGCCGGATCTTTTCTATTCAGATCCGTGACAAGCGGCATCGGATAAGCCGTCTCCTCAAATACCGGATCATATGGAACTGCCTTGTTCTCAGACTTTTTCGCCTTCTCCGTTTTTCCCGGATCTGCAGCATTCTCCGTTCCCTCAAACAGATCCTTCAACGCATCCGCATATGTGACTGCCCTCGCCCCGTTCACGATTGCAGCGCTGTAGCAGTACGGATACTCCGATGCCTGCTTTCCGTTGATCGCGGCGGTTCCGGCCGCGTGCGGATCTCCGGAGAGAGCGATAAACGCGGCACACTTCTGTCCGTCGTCGGCATCCGGTTCATTCCCCCATTCAGAAGTCTCAGGCGCCAGGTTTACCCCCTGCGCGGAGTATAAGGAAGCAGTCACATAGGAATGGGAGATCTTGCTGTTCGCCGGCATCACAGCCGCGAGACCTCCCGCCCTCGTGGCTCTCGAGACGATGTTGTACCGTCCGGAAAGCCCGTCAAACTCCTTCTTGTCAGGAAGCGGGGTGATGAGAAGCTTCCCACTGGACGTATGTGCCCCGACGTAGCAGCTGTCAACCGTGACCGCCCCGCTCGTCACGACACTTCCGAAAAGTCCGCCCGCGTAGTCTCCGCCGTCCACATAGACAGAGGCGGCACTGCTGAAGACGCGGACGATACCAGAAGAAATGCTGCCGACAAGTCCTCCTGCATTTCCGGATGACGAATAGATCCCAAGCGTCTTTTCCTCATCGTCCGACGGTTCTTCCAGAGCAGTCTTCCCACTTCCAGCCGCCTTCGCGGTCTCATCTGTCCCGTTTCCAGCCTCTGCAGCCACGGTCCGCTCCGCCCCGTCTCCATCAGGATCGTCTGCATTCTGACCCGCATGATTCCCGGAAACTGCCGCCGAAAGCTGTTCTGGTTTACTCACCTGCGGTTCTATCATCTCCGGCGCGTTTTTCTCCTTCTTTGTGAGAAAGCTGTCCTCGACAACAACGCCCTCGATGGAGAGCTCCGCCCCCGAGAAGCTTCCAATGAGACCTCCGGCATCCACCGGCGCGGTTGAAGTCATCGCCTTCTCCCCCGACGCATGGACCGACGGATACTGGATCATAACATTTTTGAGCTGGATCCTCGTATCCGCCCCGCCTGTTCCGATCAGCGCGCCCGCACACGCCAGACCGGAGACCTGGATCTCCGGGCACCGCAGCTTCAGACCGAAAACGGAAAGATTCTTTATGACTGTTCCGAACAGTCCACCGCTCATTTCGGAGTCCTCGTCCCCAGTGACCGTGATCCGGTCGATCGCAAAAAGGTTTCCGTCATAATTTAACGGGAACTGCGGCTCCACCGGAAGAAAGCTTCCGGCAGCCGTATGGACTGATTTCTGACCTTCTGTCTCATCCAGGACATGAAAGGAAACAGAGATCTCACCCTTCGTCTTCGCGAACGCCGGTGCGAAAGACGCGAGGCGGTGGATGTCCGCCGTCTCCTCGCAAAATCCCTCCCAGGGGAGATTGCTCTGCTGGACCGCGTCATAGAAACAATCTTCCCCCACCGGTGTCAGCCCAAGAGCGTCTCCCCTGTTTACAGGATCAACCGCGGAGACGCGGTAATCAAGATTCTCCAAATGTCTCATATTTTCGACTGTGACTTTGCCGTTTTTTCCCACATCACCGTTTTTTTTATCCCCAAACAGGCTGTTTTCCCGGTAAACGGTCGTCGTCTGCACCGGGTTCTTCTGTCCGGCAAGCAGGACATCGACGCTCACGTCGATGTCCTCGCCCGGAATCAGTTTCCGGGTTCCATCAAATGTCACATGTGTATCGGAATTCAGGCTGTCAAAATTCATACCCGATGCCGTAATATCATCGAGGATCACATAATAGTCATGCCCCGCGAGATCCGTCGCCGTCCGGGCATTCGCGCTGTCCGATTTTTTTAACTCCATCCGGCATTTCGCGCCGCTCTGGACTCCTTCGATCACAAGCTGGACTGTGTAGTCCGCGCTGCTCCCCTGCATGTTCGGGTCGTGGACCTTCGCATATAGGACGGACTCATTGTAAAGACTGAGGGATACCGGCTTCAGATCCGTCTTCGGCTTTTCGCCTCCATTCCCCACGGTCTCCCCGCTGTAATATCCGACCGTTACCGTCTTCCCCGCATAATCGGAATTTGCGCCTGAAAAGCGTTGGCGTATTCCAGGATCCGCTGCCGCGTCCTTAAGCGCCTGCGTCCCGATATCCCCAGTCACAAACCGGTACTCGTCGGAATACCAGACAGCACGGATACAGCCCGTCCCCGGCTCATAAAAAATGAGATAGCTTCCGTCTGTCCTCACGGTCTCATCGATCGAGCCGAAAGGGAGAAGACGTTCTCTGATCTTATCATTTTTGTCCATTGCACCCGCCGCGTAGACGATACAATACTCCCCGTCAGTTCCGGACGGTTCCCCGAGCTTACTCTCGCTGTCGGCCACATCCTTTAAAAGCTCTGCCATCGTCCCCCGCGAGCTCTCAAGGCTTAAACGGTTCTGCGCTGCCAGGAAAACCTGCTTTGCCGTCTGGTCCATCCCGACCCGTTTCAGCTGTCCCTGATAGCGGATCGCCGCAACAAAAGAAACACCGGCAAGGATCGTGATGATCGCGACGACCACCAAAAGCTCTGCCAGTGTAAAACCCGATTTTCCTCTCTTTTGTCTCTCTCTTCTGTCCATCATCTAAAGTCCCTCCAGGTTGACCGCGCGGACCGTCAGTTCCGGAAGGATCGCCGCCGGAGTCTGTCCGTCTTCATTCGCCTCCGCCTTCTCATAGACCGCAAGGTTTTTTACGGTGAAGCATGCGTTTTCATAGGTGCAGCTCTCAAATTTTGTATAGAAATGGTCCGCCATCGCCCCATTTGAGAGGAGCGGGACCGACTGGGACGCCCCAGCATAGACCTTGCAGATCCCTTTCTCCGGATCATTTGCAAAGCTCATCCATACCCCGTCTTTTCCGTTCCTGAACGTGAGGCTCCCGGAATCTTCCGATTCCTCCACCGCGCCGGAGAGTTCCGCCGAGAGAAGCTCTGCCGTCGTCGCGAGGACAAGCTCTGCCTCCGAGCGTCCAGCCGTTCGCCGGTACGCCTTCTGAACCGCCACGACGCCTCCGCAGACGGCGATCGTCACCATTGACATGATGAGGAGGGACGCAAGGAGCTCAACCAAAGTCATCCCACACTCTGATAACCGTTTTTTCTTATCTCGCTGCCGCATCGTCATACCTCCAGATCTCGGTGTGCCCGGTTCCCGCATGGTACAGGATGATCCGGTACGACCCGTCATTTCCGTCCGCAGCACTTCCGATCCGTTCGCCAAAACGTCCATCTCCCGCCGGTCCGCTGGTCTCCCGCCTACTGATGAAAAGAGAGCCATCTGTCCGGAGCTCTTCCTGTTCCTGTTCCAGCGCATTTCTGCCTGTATAGTAAGAATTGACCTTCGCCTCCCCGAGTTCCAGCATCTTCTTTGAGGAAAGAAGCGCTGTTGCGAACATAGAAAGTCCCAGGGAGACGATGAGGACAGAAAGCAGCAATTCTGTCAGGCTCTCGCCGTTCTCAGATCTCATCTTTTTCCAGATACCAGCCATCGCTTTTGTCCTCCTTTTTGCATTCGCCGCGCAGAACACAGAGTCTACGGTTCCGTGATCATTCCCCTCTCCCAGGCGATCTCTGTCGTCTTTGTGGTTGTAGTGATCGTCCACTCATCGATGATATTTCCATCATCGTCCGTCTCTTTCCCGTACTCCACCGACACATCCGTGTCTGTTATCTCTTTCGCCGGGATCACAAGCTTCCGCCTGCAGAGATCTTCCGGGGAGTCCTCCGGGGTCACTGTGTCGGAGATCAGCGCCGTAAGTCCATAATCCGGAGCAACGGTGAGCGTGACGTCCGCCGTAAGATCTGTCACTGTCTTTTTCTTCGTTCCATCCTGTTCCGTCACCGTCATCGAGAATGTCCTCTTATCGCTTCCCGCCATCTGCGAAAAGCTGTACTGATCCGACATCGGCTCATACTGGGATTTCACGAAGGATCTAAGAAAGGAATCCCCGGAAGCTGTGTCTCCCTCACCGGGTGTTTCTCCTTCTTCTCCGCCCGCATAGGAAAAGCTTACCGTATCACTTACGGGATCGGATCTTCTCGAGTCCTCCACAAGAACCTCCACGACATGTACCGCATTCGTCGGGCGCTGGATCTCATCACGCAGAAACGCAGCCGCGGATTCCACCGCGAGCCGTTTCCGATCCGCCTGTGGGACCTGTTCCATCTTTCCCGCCGAGGCAGAAGCCGCCGCAAGGATCATCGAAGCGCAGACAGCGCAGAGGACAAAAAACAGAATTGCCGCTGCGAGACTCGCCCCATATTCGTTTTTTAACCTTCCGCGTGTCAAAAACCAATCCATCCGTTACTTCTCCAGTGCTGCCTCCGCAGCCGTTTCAAGATCCGACCGCTCCAGATCTGACATGTCCGCATTCGCGAGACCGCCGTTCTCAGAGTTCTCCTGCGCCGGCACTCCGATTCCCTTAGTTGAGTTCGAATCGATGTTCGTCTCATACGCCGTCATGTAGAACGATACCATCACCGGTCCGTCCACGATGTTTTCCGACTGAGCAGCAATCACCTTGTTTCCGCACGCGACGCTGACATCGTGGATCATTGTCCTGCAGGAGCTGTTCATGACCTCGTTCATCATAGATATCGCCGCGTCATAGTTCTTCGCACCAAAGCTCACGGAGACATCCCGGCGCACTGTGTTTCCATCCGCGACCGGCTCAGAAAAGCTGAAATTGAAATCCGTCGCTGTCGAGAAGATCTGATTCAATTCCTCGACCTCGTTTTTAAAGTAATTGTACGTCTGAAGCTCCGGAAGACCTGCCGCCTTGTTCTCGTCGATCTCCGCCTGCATCGCCTGGAGCTTCTGCGCCTTGATCTGCTCCAAAGAAATCTCATCCTCGAGATCTGTCGTGTCAGCCGCACGGATCCGCGCCTCAAGCGGCGCGTAGATCCCGCAGTACCAGACCGCGCCGAGCGCCAGAACGACGAGCACTACGAGAAGAAATTTTTCTCTTTTTGTAAAAACGTATTTCATTAAACGATTCATGATGTCTCACCGCTCTCTCCAGGCTTGTAGAATGATACTGAAAGGACCACATCCACCGGCTTCTCCGCCGCAATGGCATCGATACTTCCTGCTTCCTGCTCCTTCGTCGATTCGAGGGAGGCAGCCACATAGCAGACCGTCCCATCCTGCTCAATCTGCGCGATCAGGTTCGCGAGGACCGTCCCCTTCGGGAGCACGCATGTAATGTCCATGTGGTCCTCATTGATGGAGACCACGGAGACGGACTGGCAGAGCGGGAAGATCGTCGTCTTTAAGGTACCGAGCATTTTGATCCGGTCCGGAGTTCCCGCCTCCTCCTCCGTCAGATAGCTGCTCCCGTAGTGGGCGTACTCGACCGTGACCTCGTCCATGGCGCTATTCGCCTCCTTAAGGCTCTCGAGTTGGAGCATCGTGTTCCGATAGCGTTCCTCCGCGATATCTGCCGCCCGCATCGGGGCAAGAATAGCAAATTGCACGAAGAAATACAGGAGGATCCAGAAAATCACGAACGCGATAAGCTCCGCGATGACCGTCTCCTTTTTGTTCTCCTTCTGGTGAAGATTGATCCGCTTTTTTTCCGGATATTTCGGACCTCCGATCCGGACTGCGGCGATTGACTTCAGATCCGCCATGGTTCATTCTCCTTTTGTAATTTATGTAACGGCTGAAGCTCCTGCCACCCGCGGCAGAAACCGTTTCGCCGATCTATTCGTTCTGATCTAGTCTAAAAGGACTCCGTAGGTCTGCGGGCTGTCCATCCACTCCGGCATCCTCTCATGATCCACCTCCGGCGCTAGCTCCGCGAGGCTCTTTAGCGGAATGCCGACATTCTCGCTGACTGTCCGGAGCAGCGGTTCATACTTCGCGCCGCTTCCACAATAGTAGAGGGCATCGATCGTATTGTCCGCGTTGTTAAAGCTATAGAAGTTCATGACACGCATCACCTGGACCGCAATGCTCTGGAACCGCTCGTCCAGAAGACCCTGATACCTGTTCTTCTCCTGCTCCTCCCATAGGCTCTCGTCAGCGTCAAGCCCGAACTCCGTGAGCTTTTCTTTGTTCTTCCCGACAAGCAGCTCGATCTCACTGCAGCCGGGCTCCATGTTTCTCGTCATGTCATAGATGCCCTTCCGGAAGAAATGGATCATCACCGCGCGGTTTCTGAGATCCAGGACCGCGAAATCCTTTTTTTCTCTGTCCTTCTCTCCACCTTCCGCACGCTCCAGGATCCGCTCAAGTCCCACCGCGGCCGGAACGATACCGACGATCTTTAATTTTGCAAGCTTCGCAATCTCCGCGATCTCCTCACAGAGATCCTTTCTGCACGCGGCAGCAAGGAGGTCCATTTCCTTTTCATCTCGGTCGATCAGGGCATAATCATACCGGTAATCCGCGCTGCGGTCTCCCGTATAATCGTGGAATTCGTACGGCAGATTCAGTTTCAACTGATCCACCGTCATGAGAGGCATGTGGACGCGCTTTACGTAGGAATCCTCCTGCTTCAGGACGAAGACCGCCTTTTTGCATCGGACATTTTTCTCCGCGAGAAGCTCCCGGACCGTCTGGGCAATCAGCCTGTGGTCTGGTTTTTCTCCGTTTTCGATCCTCTCGGAAAAGTATTCCGCCAGAACGTTCTTTTCCATATATGCAATTTTGATCCGATAATTACCGAGCTCTATTCCGAGACAATTTTTCATCCGGTTCTTCTCCAATCTAAAATAATCCTGTGTACCATGCGGTAAGCGGCTCCCCGTAAAGCAGCATGACCATGCACGCAGCTGCGATTGCGGGTCCAAAGGGCAGGCGATCCATTTTTCTCACCGCCGCGAAGAAAAGCCCAAACATACAGCTTAAGATCAGGTAAAACAGGATCTCCCAGGCAGACGTCATATAGAGACCTGTCATAAAAAAGAGTTTGATATCCCCGCCTCCAAGGCTCTCCTTCCCCGTAATCTTGTCAAAAATCAGGGATAGAACGAGCAGCCCGCCGCCGAGGGCAATTCCAAAGAGGACTCCCCGAAGGATCCCGGAAAACGGCTCTCTAAATAAAATAGACGATCCGAGATAGAGGACCGTTCCGAGGATGATCAAGCGGTCCGGGATGATCCAGTCATGAAGGTCTGTGAGACTCAGTGTCAGAAGGATCACCCATAGGAGGATCACCTCGAGGCTCAGAGCCGTGACGTCAAAGTGGCAGACGATGAGCACACAGGCAATCCCGGAGAGGAGCTCCGTAATCGGGCACTCTGCCGGAACCTTCGCCCCGCAGTATCGGCAGCTACCCTTTAAGACGAGCCAGGAGACGAGGGGGACAAGGTCAAGCGGCCCCAGCACATGTCCGCATCTGTCACAGTGCGACCGCCCGGTAAGGACTGACTCCCCGGAGAGCAGGCGCGATGCCGCGCAGTCCGCGAAGCTCCCCAGCGCGCAGCCGAGGATGAATGTGATCGTAAGGATGTAGGCAGTGATGCCCGCGCTAAGGTGTAGCATGGTTATTGTCCTCTCAAACTTTAAATGGTTCGTTAATCCGATAACTCTTTCCTGGTCCGTACGGATTCAGCAGGTTTCCCTTTTCCTCTCTGAGTGTTCCGTCATCGTTATAATATAGGGCTGTCTCGAGCTTGTTGTCCGCTGTCTGAGTCGGAGCGGCAAATCACTCTCCTGCCGTACAAAACAAGTTTTTAATTTGCAACGGCCGATCCCGCCCCAGGTCCGAACGGGTTGGTATTTCCACCCTGGTATCCGACTTTATCCTCGCCGGTGTAATAAGGAGCTGTCTGAACCGGAGCTGCCTCTATGTTGTTGTTTTTTCCATCATCCGGTCCACCGATAAAGACGATGATCTTATCGCACACCTGATCGTTAATGGCTTTCTGGCTGTAGTCCTTCGCCAGCTGGTTGCAGCTTTTTCCTTCGTACTTGGCACCGCCATAATTGGTTCCGGTTACCAGGATCGGGTCACTCAAGGTTCCTGTCTTCGTATCATAGACAAAATAGACCGCCGTCTTCACACCGTTTCTCACATCCTGGACATCCGGATCCGAGTAAAAGACGGTAACCGCTGCTGCCTTTGCCGCGCGGATGTTCGCTTTATTCGTCGCCATGACCGCCTTTCTCCTCTGTCCCGCAAAAAGTGGAACGCTGATCGCAACGAGGATCCCGACGATCGCTACCACGACAAGAAGCTCCGCGAGGGTAAACCCTCTGTTTTTTCTCGCTTTCTTCATAAAACTTTCCCCCTCAGTCCGTTTTCCGGGGAGCACAGTTGTCTGAAAATCGGTCTTACTAAATAAAGGATGGGGAACCCCCATCCTTTATTCCACTGTGTGTGGTTCCGGAAAAATGTTTGCGCTACTTATTTACAAATATTTCAACCAGTGTTGGTGTTGTCTCTATATCTGTTTTATCTATACGGACACCAACTATAATGCTCGTATAAACTCTGTCAGAAGTTGCACTTTCAACATCTTTTACCTCATATTTATCAGTAGCTGGCTTATCGATGCTCTGTGAATCCAATGTGCCATCATCAATATTATACTTAAAGTAAAACTGGTTACCATCTTTTGCATTAACAAGATACTGTGCAGTCGCAGCAATCTTTGCCGCTCGCATGTTTGCCTGATTTGTTGCCTTTCTAGCTTTTCCAAGCTGAGCTGTAAATAACGGTACTGATATTGCGACAAGAATTCCGACAATTGCAACTACCACAAGTAACTAAGCAAGCGTAAATCCCTTGTTTTTATTCGTTTTATGAATTCTATGTAACAATAATTGCATCATATATTTCTCCTATAAATCACATGCACAATATTTGAGTTATAAATCTCATCATTCAAAAGCTTCAATAACAATACTACTAGTCTTTCTTATTGTACGACGGATAAATTTTAACTTCTGTAGTCGTTGTATTCTTATCCGCCTTATCAACTGTTACATACACCTTGATTTCATTATATGTTACATTTGAAGCTGCATTCTCAATTTCTACTGCGCCAGCATTAGGAGCTGCGTCCGTTATTGAAGATACCGTTCCCGCTTTTAAATCATAAGTATAACCTTTGGTATTTCCATTTGCGCTTTCGTCACTAATATATTCCGCTACAGCCGCGGCCTTCGCAGCTCTCATATTCGCCTGGTTTGTAGCCTTTCTAGCCTTTCCAAGCTGAGCCGTAAACAGCGGTACGGAAATCGCAACCAGAATACCAATGATTGCTACAACTACAAGTAACTCTGCAAAGGTGAATCCCTTTTTGTCTCCACGAACTTTCTTTAATAAATTTTTCATGTTCGTTCTACTCCTTTTTCCTTTGGAATTATATATTTTTGAACGGGAATCCCCCTGGTTCAAACATGGTTGCCTCTGTCACCCGTTCCAGGATCACATAAGGTCGTACATCGTAAAGATCGGCAGATAGATCGAGACTACAATGATTCCGGCGAATATCGCCAGGCAGACGAGAAGTGTCGGCTCCAGCATCGCGAGAAGCTTCTGGACCCGGTAGTCCGCCTCGTTCGCGTAGTAGTCGGCGACGTTCTCGAGGTTTTCCTCGAGTTCACCGGTCTCCTCCCCGACGGAACACATATCGATCATCGTCTGGGGGATACAGGAACAACCCTGGAGACATTCCGTGAGGGAACGTCCCTGCTCGATTCCTGCTTTCATCGACTGAATCTCCTTTTTAAAGAGGACATTGTCCATGACCCGCGCCGTCGTCTCAACCGCCTGGTCAAGCGTGATACCGGCAGCCAGTAGAACTGACATTGTGTTCGCGAACTGGGCTGATGCGTTCATCTGGTTGATCGTACCTGCAAGCGGCAGTTTCAGCGCAAACTCCGATTTTCGAAGCTTTCCCTTCTCCGTATTTCCCCACATCCGGAAGACCATATAGAGTAGGAACAGGATCCCAAGCATCAAGATCCAGTATTTTGCGAAGAAATTCGAGGCTCCGATCAGCATTCTCGTTAGAAGCGGAAGTTCACCGCCGAGATCTGAGAATACATTCGCGATCGTCGGGATAACCTTCGCCATCACAATGATCACGACAACGACAGCGATCACGATAACAAATATCGGGTATGTCAGCGCTCCCTTGATCTTTTCCGTCGTCCGGTAGGATTTTTCGTAGAACCGGTGTAGCCGTTCAAAGGAACGGTCCAGCGTACCGGACTGCTCTCCCGCACGGATCGTCTCGATAAACGTCAGCGGAAAACGCTCCGAGTATTCCTCGAGGGCGGAAGCGACTGTACTTCCTGAGGCGACCTTTTCTGAGGCTTCCTCCATCACCCGCTTCAGTCTCTTATCCCCACTCTGCCCGGCGAGCATCCGCATCGCCCGGGCGATCGGCATTCCGGACCGGAGCGTGATCGCAAACTGGGAACAGAGGATCGCGAGTGTCTTCGTCTTAAAACGTTTGCTTCCGATCTCCATACTCATGAGTCCGGAAAGCGACTTTTTCTCATTGAGGGGAGTGATACTCAGAAGTATCGGGTAGCTCTCCCTAATTCTTGAAACGGCAGACGCCTCATTTTCCGCCTGCAGCGTACCCCGGATCTCTCTGCCGTCCCGGCCGCGCGCGCGATAAGAAAAATTCGGCATATCATCTCTCCTCCAGTTATTTTGTTGTCACGATTCTTACCGTCATTTTAACTTGTTGTTTCGATTTTGTAAAGATATATTGACGCATTTTTCGACAAATTTTTTCATCTTTGTGCAAAATTTAAGCAGTTCATTTCTCCAACTGCCATTCGGGGGAAAAAATGATCCGGATACGCTCCGCGCCGCAGGTGTTTTCTATGCAGATTTTCAGATGCAAACGCTCCGCCTTCAGAAATTCCCGCGGATGTTCATCTGCTTCCGGACATCCTCCGGGTGCTCGGACACCTCCAGCGCCGTCTCCGGCATAATGATCCCCTGTCTCGCGAGATTCGCAAGAGAATGGTCCATCGTGACGGATCCGTCCTTCGCCCCGGAGAGCAGAAAGCTTGCCATCTGCGGTGTCTTTCCGTCTCGGATCAGGTTCCGGATGGCCGTTGTGATCATCATCAACTCGCACACCGCGGTCCGACCGTGCCCGGAAGCGAGGGGAACGAGCTGCTGGGAGAGGACCGCCTTCAGGGTCATGGAGAGCTGCAGCCGGATCTGAGGCTGTTTGTTCTCCGGGAACACGCCGACGATACGATCGATGCTGTCCACCGCGGAATTCGTGTGGATCGTTGAGAATACGAGATGTCCCGTCTCCGCCGCCGTGAGCGCCGTCTCGATCGTCTCCGGCGTCCGCATCTCCCCGATCAGGATCACATCCGGATCCTCACGGAGGGAGGCGTAAAGTCCTGTCTCATAATCTTCCACATCTGCTCCGACCTCGCGCTGATTGACGATGGCACATTTCGGCGTATACACGTACTCGATCGGATCCTCCAGCGTGATGATATGAAGCGGTCTCGTCGCGTTAATCTCTTCCAGGATCGCCGCGAGCGTCGTCGATTTTCCGCTTCCCGTCTCGCCTGTCACAAGGACGATCCCCTTATTCCATTTTGAGAACAAACCGGCTGCCGGGGGGAGTCCAAGCTCCGAGAGCTTTGGGATCCCGTCCCGCAGGAGTCTTAACGCTGCAGAGAGCCTGCCCTGCTGCCGGAATAAGTTGACTCGTAATCTCCTCCCCGCGACCGCCGCCGCAAAGTCGAGCTGTCCGGTCTCCCGGATCTTTTTGATCTCCTCCCCCGCAAGGCTCTCGCCGTACTGCTCACAATCCATGGGCGTGAGCGGTTCCCCATAAAGGTCCGTGATCCGGCCGTCGATGCGGCATTTGGGCGGGAGTCCCGCGATCAAGTGGACATCGGAGGCGTCCCGCTCCGATGCGATCCCGATCAGTTTTTCTATGCTCAACATAAGTCTTTTCCTCCTGTCAGACGGTAAGCGCAGTCCACGTCCGTCAGATCGTCATCAGCGTCCGGATCACCTCGTCCACCGTGGTGATCCCGCTTTCCACAAGTGCCCTCGCGTGCTCCGCCATCGTCACATAGCCGCTCTCTTCCCTCGCGGCTTTCATGAACTCTTCCCGGTCCGCGTCGTTCAAAATGCATTTTCTCAGGTGCTCCTGGACCATCATGACCTCAAAAGCACCGATCCTTCCGCGGTATCCGGACCGGAAGCAATGGTCACAGCCCGCGCCCTGCCAGTAGATCTTTCCCGGAACATCCGGAATCCCGGCGAGCTCTAAGGCTTTCTTTGAGGGAACGATCTCCTTTTTACAGCTCGGGCAGATCCGTCTTAAAAGTCTCTGGGAGATCACGCCGCGGAGTCCGGCAGCGATCAGGTACGGCGGGACGCCCATGTCGCGGAGACGGTCGATTGCAGAGATCGCGTCCTCCGTGTGGACCGTCGTGATGACGAGATGTCCCGTCATAGCGGCGCGCATCGCGATCTCGGCAGTCTCGCCGTCACGAATCTCTCCGACACAGATGATATCCGGGTCCTGTCGCAGGATCGATCGGAGTCCCGACGCGAAGGTCAGCCCGACCTTCTCATTGATCTGGACCTGGGTCGCGCCGTTGATGTGGTACTCCACCGGATCCTCCAGCGTAATAAGGTTCGTCCGGTCTGAAAGGAGCTCTCGGATTAAGGTGTACATGGTCGAGGATTTACCGGAGCCTGTCGGACCGACGATCATGATGACGCCGGATGTGAGCCCTAAAAGGCGATCGATCTTCGCATCCTCCTCCGCCGGAATACCGATCCCACGCCGGTTCAATGTCTCCTCATTTCTCCTTAGGATTCGAATCACGACCTTCTCACCGTAGATCGTCGGGAGCGTCGATGTACGCAGGTCAAGCTCCGTATTCTTGATAAAGATCACCGCACGACCATCCTGCGGGATCCTCTTCTCGACGATATCGAGCTTTGCCATGATCTTTAAACGGGAGATCACGGAATCTTTGAGCTCCGACGGGATCGTCATGATCCGGTGGAGCTCGCCGTCAATCCTCATCCGGATCACAAGCTCCTCCGCGGTCGGCTCAAAGTGGATATCCGACGCATTCTCGGAGACCGCCCTCTCGATGATGGAGTTCACAAGACGGATCATCGGCGTGTTGTTCTCCTGCGTCTCCTGTGTCTGAGCAGTCTCCGGCTCCTGGGTGGCAGCCGTCTCCGCACGGATCTCTGCCATCGCCTGGGCAGCGCCCTCGTTTCCGTAGAGGATGTTGATGGCACGCTTCACTGCCGGCTCCGAGGCAATCATCGGAACGATCCTCTTTTTCGAGGTCCGCCCCGCCTCCTCGACGGCCATGAAGTTTAACGGATCCGCCATGGCGAGGTAGAGTTGGTCCTTCACGATCCGCACGGGAACGATGTTCATGCGCTTCGCGAGGGATTTCGGCACATACCTCAACATCTCCGGCGTGATGTCCACCTTTGTCAGGTCAATGTATTCAATGCCGAGCTGCAACCTCAGGGTGTCGATCAGCTGCTTTTCCGTAATATAGTTATGTTTTACAAGTGTCGCTCCAAGACGATCTTTCTCCACCGCCTGGTACTTTAATGCCTCTTCGAGCTGTTCTTTCGTGATCAGCCCCTGCTCAATGAACATGTCTCCCAAACGCTTTGTCCGCATATTTTTTCCTCTTGTTCCTGTACAAAAACAGCAATCTCCACAGAGTCCCCGCAGAAATTGCTGTTCCTGCCGTTTTTCTTTCCCTGTGACCAGTGCGGCAGATGCGCTGACCGGATCCATGGTTGTCCCTGATATTTATCGGATATCAGCTCCAAGACGGAACTTCAGGTTTCCGAGGATCTTCTTTACGAATCTCTCAATATCCTTCGGATCAAGTGCCTTGTCCTCCGGAATAAAGTCGATCTTGAACGCCATGCTCTTCTTGCCCTTGCCGAGCTGCTCGCCGCGGTAGATATCGAAGAGCTCTACATCGCCGACCTGCTTGCATGCCTTTCTGATCTCATCGATCAGGCTGCCGCAGCTTACATCTTCGTCAACGACCATAGCCAGGTCACGGGTGACAGTGTCATACTCGGAGATCGGTTTGTAGCGCAGACCTTCCGGCATATGGGAAGCAAGTGCCGCGAAGTCGACCTCACCGAGATAGATCTGGTTGTTTGCCTTGCTGTCTTTCGGGAGCTTTAACTCACCTGCAACGCTGTTTGCAAGCTTACCGAAGGAACCGATGCGCTCACCATCGCAGAGAATGTACGCGGAGATTCCCGGATGAAGATACGGAACATCCTCTGCTCTCTCGTAGTCGAAGCTTACGCCGAAGGAAGCAGCAAGCTCTTCCATGGTTCCTTTGACGGTAAAGAAGTCTTCTTCCTCACCGAATGCCGCGAATCCCACATGCGGGATCTCGTTCGGAAGTTCTGTAAGCGGAAGCGCCTTCGGATAGTACACGTTCGCGTATTCAAAGAAACGTCCTGCCGTGTTGCCCTTCTTCACGTTCTCAACAACTGTATTCAGCATGGACGGAGCCAGGGTTGTTCTCATGATGGAAAGGTTTGTGGTGATCGGGTTCAACAGGCGGATCACATTGCGTTCTTTCGCATCCCCGGCGATATGAAGCGCGTCAAGATCAGCGTCAGAATAGAATGCCAGCGTGGACACCTCAAAGTAACCCTGAGATACCATTACCTGTTTTAATTTTGTTCTTCTCTTCTGTACAGGGTTTAATCCACCGTTTGTAACAGCGGAATCCTTTAAGAAGGTCGGAACGATGTGCTCATAACCATACTCACGGATCACTTCCTCCGCGAGATCCGGCTCACCAACCTCGATATCCTCACGGTAGCGCGGTGCTGTCACAGTAAGAACATCACCATCGCGCTCTACCTCGAAGCAGAGTCTGCGGAGAATGTCAAGAACATTCTCTGCCGGAACCTCGATGCCGAGGATCTTATTGATGCCGCTTAAGGTTGCGGTAAATTTCTTTCCTTCTCTCGGTGCGCCTGCGTTCACATCGAATGCGCTGGCTGTGATCTCGCCGCAGCCAAGCTCTTCGATCAGATGAAGGGCCCGGGCCATACCGATCTCTACGGTATACTCAGCGATACCTTTCTCGTAGTGGCTGGACGCATCGGTGTTCTGTCCGAGACTTCTCGCTGTCTTACGGATATTGTCGCGCATGAATTTTGCAGACTCAAAGAGAAGCTGTGTGGTGTTCTCTGTGATCTCACTGTTCATGCCGCCCATAATACCCGCAAGGGCTACCGGTTTGCTGCCGTCGCAGATCACGAGATTGTTCTCGTTTAACTTGAACTCTTTTCCATCAAGTGTCTGGATCATCTCGCCGTTCTCCGCGCGGCGGACGATGATCTGGCTGCTCTCCAATGTGTTCATATCAAAGGCATGCATCGGCTGTCCGATCTCAAGCATGACATAGTTTGTGATATCGACCACGTTGCTGATGCTTCTTAAACCGCAGAGAGCCAGCTGACGGCGCATCCATCTCGGGGACTGGCCCTGAGTGATGTTTCTGACACCATGACCTAAGTAGCGCGGGCAGAGATCCTGTGCCTCTACTTTGATGTCAAGGTTTTCATATTTATAATCGCTCTCTTTGTAGTCGAGAGCCGGCATTTTAAGCGGTTTGTCTAAGACTGCGGCAACCTCTCTCGCGATTCCTAAAACAGACTGGCAGTCCGCGCGGTTCGCTGTTACAGAGATGTCGAAGATATAGTCGTCTAAGCCAACGACTTTCGCGATATCTGTTCCCGGGACGGTGTCCTTCGGAAGGTCTAAGAGACCGTAGACCTCAGAACCTGGATACAGGTCCTCGTTTAAGCCCAGCTCTTCACCGGAGCAGAGCATACCGTTGGACTCGATGCCGCGCATCGGTTTCGCCTTGATCCTGATGCCGCCCGGAAGTGTGGAATTGTCGAGGGCTGCCGGTGTGTGCATTCCTGCATACACATTCGGTGCGCCTGTGACGATCTGGATATCGTTTCCATACTCGCCGCAGTCAACTTTACATGTGCAAAGATGCGTTCCCTCCACCGGGGTACATTCTTTTACAACACCGACAACGACACGGTCGATCTCAGCGGAGAGGTCGATCAGTTCCTCTACCTCGAATCCGCAGCCGAAAAGCTTATCCTCTAACTCCTGGGCTGTCACGTCAATGTCAACATATTCTTTCAGCCAACTAAATGGTACTTTCATGATCTTCTCCCTCCCCTATTAGCCTTTGAACTGCTTCAGGAAACGAAGATCATTCTCATAAAGCAGGTTGATGTTGTTGATACCGTATTTTAACATGGCGATACGCTCGATACCGATACCGAAGGCGAGACCGGAATACTCATTCGGGTCGATGCCGCAGTTTTCAAGCACCTTGTGGTGTACGATACCGCCGCCGAGGACCTCGATCCAGCCAGTGTGTTTGCAGAGCGGGCAACCTTTTCCTCCGCACTCGAAGCAGCTTACATCGACCTCAACGCTCGGCTCCGTGAACGGGAAATAGCTCGGACGGAGACGTGTCTTAACTTCGCTTCCGAAGATCGCCTGTACGAACTTGTCCAGCATACCCTGAAGATCGCAGAGTGTGATCTTCTTATCCACAACAAGACCTTCCATCTGATGGAACATCGGGGAGTGGGTCGCGTCACTGTCGGAACGGAATACACGTCCCGGTGCCAGCATCTTGATCGGCGGCTTCTTCGCGTCCATGACACGGATCTGTCCCGGGCTTGTGTGGGTACGGAGCAAGATATCTTCCGCTACATAGAAGGTATCCTGCATATCTCTTGCCGGATGGTTCTTTGCAACGTTTAATCTTGTAAAGTTATGGTCGTCATCCTCGATCTCCGGGCCGTCGTAGATCTCGAAGCCCATTCCGGCGAAGACATCGATCATCTCGTTCTCTGTGACGGTGAGCGGATGAAGTCCTCCTGCCGGGCGCATCTTTGCCGGCATGGTGATGTCGACCTGCTCGCTCTTGTTGCGGGCTGCAAGCTCCAGCTCATCCATCTTATTTTTCATTTCCTGGTAGCGTGCTTCTACCTGATTCTTAAATTCGTTGATCGTCTTACCAACGTTCGGGCGCTCCTCCTTCGGAACGCTTCCAAGACCTTTCATCAGGTCCGCAATGCTGCCTTTCTTTCCAAGGAAGTTCTGCCAGAACTCACCAAGCTGTTCCTTGGACTCTACACTGCCGAGAGCGGCTTCCATCTGCTCTTTCAGTGCCTTGATCTTCTCTTCCATAGTCCACCTCATTCTTTCGGTATGGTTATCTATCAGTGCGGCGGTCAGGCTTTTCTGCATGGCCATATCTTCTTGTTTTCGCTTTCACGAAAACAAGAAGCACGGGGCGTTCCCCGTATGATGATTTTTCCTGAAAAAGGCTTATGCAAGCGAGCTTGCAACACCTTTCTCAGGAAAAATCATCGCATGGCTGAACTGTTAACATGAAAAAAGCCCCGTCCCGCGCTATGGGACGAAGCTGACTCTCCGTGGTACCACCCAGATTCCGCATGATTTATATGCGGCACTCTAACGTCTATAACGGGACTTCCCGTCCTGCACTACTGGAATTTCTTTCGCACAGGCTGCTCAAGAGTGAATTTACAAAAGTTTCCTTCGGAAGGTCTTTCAGCCGGTGAACCTTCTCTCTGTCATACCGGAATTTCCTTGTACTGTCTCTGTCATTGCGTTTTACACATTGACGATGGTAGCACAATCCGTAATATTTGTCAAGTACGGGCAGTCCGTCGGAATGGGATCCATGTTTTAACCGTTACTGTTTACGCCTTGCGCAAACAGTAACTGATTTTGCCGATGCTTCGCATTCCAAATCGGCAAAATCCACTACCACCACTGTACTGTACGGAATTTTCAGTTCAGAAAATTCCTACCCGTGTACAGTAACTTTTAACCTTCCTTATTAATTTTCCGTTTATATCTGTGAATTTATTTCGAAACATCGCCCGCATTTCTTGACACAATTCCCATTTTATGGCATTATCACCTTGTGGAAGCAAATTATCTGCATATTATCTTTTATTTCATCCATTCGCATTCGCAATATGCAGGTTTTTTCGAGACAACACCTGTCAAAAAGGAGGAATTTCTATGGATTTTCTGACACTGACCATCGGTAAACAGAAAAACATCGCTCTGATTGCCCATGACAGTAAGAAACATGAGATGATCGAATGGTGCGAGGCAAATAAAGAGATCTTAAAGGGACATTTCCTGTGCGGCACAGGAACAACCGCGAGAATGATCACCGAAGCCACCGGTCTCCCGGTAAAAGGCTATAACAGCGGTCCTCTCGGCGGTGACCAGCAGATCGGCGCGAAGATCGTGGAGGGTCGCATCGACTTCGTTGTTTTCTTCTCCGACCCCCTGACCGCCCAGCCCCACGATCCTGACGTGAAGGCGCTTCTTCGGATCGCCCAGGTCTACGACATCCCGATCGCCAACAATAAGGCAACGGCGGATTTCATGATCTCCTCCCCGCTTATGAACGAGACATATGACCACCGGGTCATCAATTTCCATGAGGCGATCGCGGACAGGGCGAAGACGCTGTAAGATTATTGATTGCAACCAGGCGGCACAGATATCAGAAAAAGCAGAAAAACATTCAATGTGGATGTTCTTCTGCTTTTCTTACTTGCCAGTATTTAACTATACATAGATCATTCTATATTTTTCTTATTCTTAAACCTCTAAACCATCAATTTAACTCTCCGCTGTTGATCACTGCTTCCAGTTCTTTCAGTTGGCTCTCCCCGTACACTTTCAGTCCATACCCGGCAAGCAGCGCCGCAGTCTTTCCCATTCCCTCGCGGAGTTTATGGGAAAAAGTCCCGTCATAGATGCCGTTTGAGCCGCATGACGGGCTTCTTTCTTTTAAAATCGCAATAGTGCAGTCATATTTTTTTGCCTCCCGGAGCGCAAAATCGGCGCCGAGGAGAAATTCTGCCGTGACGTCCTCGCCTTCCGTGTTCATGACCGCCTCGTCCGGCATATGGATCTCGGAGGCCGCCCGCGGGGTTGGAAGTCCGCCCGCCTGTTCCGGGCAGACCGAATGGAACTCCGCTTTTCCTTCCATTTTTTTCATAAAATCGAGCACATTCTGATTGCGGTTGTTCGTGCCGTCCCACTTGCAGTTTTCGCCGATGAGACAGGCACTGATCAGTATCTGAAGCATAATTCTCCCTCTTTCAATACATAACGGCTGGAATTTCAAAGCTGCATATCGATACTCTGTCATTTAACACCAGCACCATTAGCCGGTTTGATGCGGCTTTTATCCAGTTGTATGATAAAAGCAGGACCGCCCACAATCTTACATGCGGAAGTGATCCTGCTTTTTTTTATCTTTTCACGGTTCACGCTGCGTCTTCGCAAACCTTTTTCCTGCGTTTCCGCTCAGATGATAAAGATTACATCTGGCTCTTCTTGCTGATCATTGCTCTCTTTCTGAGGGTCGGATCAAGGATCTTCTTTCTGATACGAAGGCTTGTCGGTGTGATCTCAAGAAGCTCGTCCGTATCGATGAAATCCAGACACTGCTCCAGGCTCATAATCTTCGGTGGAACAAGCTTTAATGCCTCGTCGGCGCTGGAGGAACGTGTATTTGTCAGCTTCTTTGTCTTGCAGACGTTGATCTCGATATCCTCTGCCTTCGGGCTCTGTCCGACGATCATACCGGAGTAAACCTTTACACCCGGTCCGATGAACAGGGTACCTCTCTCCTGAGCGTTGAACAGACCGTAAGTGATGGACTCACCAGCCTCGAATGCGATCAGGGAACCCGTCTTTCTGTAGCTTAACTCACCCTTGAACGGAGCATATCCGTCAAAGCTTGTATTTAAGATACCGTTACCCTTTGTATCCGTCATGAACTCACCGCGGTAACCGATGAGACCTCTGGACGGGATGGAGAACTCAAGTCTTGTGTAGCCGCCGTTTGTCGGGCTCATTCCCTGAAGTTCGCCCTTTCTGCTCGTGAGCTTCTGGATGACAGCTCCGGTAAACTCATCCGGAACATCCACATAAGCAAGCTCCATCGGCTCTAACTTTCTGTTTCTCTCGTCGTATTTGTAGATAACCTCTGCCTTGCTGACAGCGAACTCAAAGCCCTCACGGCGCATGTTCTCGATCAGGACGGACAGATGGAGCTCACCACGTCCGGAAACCTTGAAGCAGTCTGCGGACTCTGTCTCCTCGACACGAAGGCTGACGTCTGTGTTTAACTCACGGAACAGACGGTCGCGGAGGTGACGGGAAGTGATGAACTTACCTTCCTGACCTGCGAGCGGGCTGTCGTTTACCATGAAGTTCATGGAGATCGTCGGCTCGGAGATCTTCTGGAACGGGATCGCCTCCGGCTTCTCCGGGGAGCAGAGGGTATCACCGATGTGGATATCCGGGATACCGGAGATCGCAACGATCTCACCGATCGTCGCACTCTGTACTTCAACTCTCTTTAAGCCATCGAATACATAGAGCTTACCGATCTTTACTTTCTTCATCTTGTCCGGATCATGATGGTTTACGATCACGCAGTCCTGATTTAACTTTAAGGAACCGCTGTCGATCTTACCGATACCGATACGGCCAACGAACTCGTTGTAGTCGATCGTGCTGATCAGGACCTGGGTCTCAGCATCCGGATCACCTTCCGGCTCCGGGATATAGTCGATGATGGTCTCGAATAACGGACTCATGTCCACTTCCGGATCATCTAATTCTTTCTTTGCAAAACCTGCACGGGCGGACGCATATACGAACGGGCAGTCGAGCTGCTCATCGGATGCATCGAGGTCCATGAATAACTCCAGTGTCTCATCGATGACTGCCTCCGGTCTTGCCTCCGGGCGGTCGATCTTGTTGATGCAGACGATAACTCTTAAGTCAAGGTCAAGTGCCTTCTGGAGAACGAACTTTGTCTGCGGCATCGGTCCCTCGAATGCATCGACAACGAGAACAACACCGTCTACCATCTTAAGGACACGCTCAACCTCACCGCCGAAGTCCGCATGGCCTGGGGTATCGATGATGTTGATCTTTACTCCTTTGTAGAATACAGCCGTATTCTTGGAAAGGATGGTGATTCCCCTCTCTCTCTCGATGTCATTGGAGTCCATGACACGCTCTTCTACTTCCTGATTTGCACGGAATACGCCGCTCTGCTTTAATAACTGGTCAACCAGTGTTGTTTTACCGTGGTCAACGTGGGCGATGATCGCAATGTTTCTGATATCTTCGCGTTTGATCTTCATAATCAATCCTCTTTCTTCATCTATAACTGTCCGCACACCGATCATTTTCCGACCCGTTTTGCACAGTCATCTTATCTTGTATCTGTTACATTTCCTGATTTTTGCGTTACCGACTCAAAATTATAGCATTCATGAAATCAAAATGCAATACAAAATCATCCAAAATTCGGGGTGAATTCGCCATTCTTTGTGTTTATTTCTGAGCAATTTGCGGTTAGACATCTCTTACTCTCTGGAGAGCGCCTCTGTTTCCGCCTGAGAAAACAGGCTGCTAAAAAGCCGAAGTCTGCCTATGTTCAGACTGTGTGCCTCCTACGGCATGCGAGCGCGAAAGTCTACACCGTACAGATTGCCGCCCTCTATCTTCTCTTCTGCCATTTCCGTGGGAAATCAGCCCTCAGCCTCTTATGTCCTGGTGCTGATGGCTGGTCTAGAAAAGGATCACTTCCTTATTAAGTGTGCCGTACCACACCTCGTCGCCCTTTTCGATCTTCGCGCTGCCGCTCGTTCCTTCCGTGATCTTCTTTTCCAGACCGTCGTAAGCAGCAACCGGTACGAGAACGGAGAATTCCACCTTATCTGTATACACGCTGTCGAGCACCGTCATGTTTTCCTGCCCGAGAATATACTGGATCTTTCCGACTCCCGTGTAATCGGTCACGATTTTCATCTCAAAGGCGCGCTTCTTCTCCACGATCTCGGAGGCCGCAAGTCCTTCCTTCACCGCACCCGAATAAGCCCGTACAAGTCCTCCGGTTCCGAGCAGTGTTCCGCCGAAATACCTGGTCACCACAACGCAGACATTGTGGACATCCTCGCCGAGGAGCACATCGAGCATCGGGCGTCCCGCCGTCTGGGCAGGCTCCCCGTCATCGCTGCACCTGGTCAGTTCGTGGTTCATCCCGATTGTAAACGCCTGGCAGTTGTGGCGGGCATCCCAGTATTTCTTCTTCATCTCCGCGATAAATGCCGTCGCCTCCTCCTCGGACTCCACCGGCTTTAAGTTCGCGATAAAGCGGGATTTCTTCACCTCAGTCTCCGCCGTTCCGCCTTTATACAAAATTTTTACGCTGTCAGCAGCCATATCTTATCTCCTTTTTCAAAAGTCAGCTCAGCCATTCCCTGCTTCCTGCTTCCTGTTTTCATTTGCATATGACAGAAAATTTCCGCCGAAATGTACAAATGCAACCAATCCAACGGTGTATTTTTCTATGTTCCCTGTATATAGCTGAGTGTCGTTTCTGAATTCCACATCATGGAAAGTCGCCCATGATATTTATCTTTTTGTCATATTTTTGACGAATCCGACCACAAAATGTAATTTTTCCTTCATATTTCCCCACTTTGCGGTCAAAAATATCATAATACAAACCAAACTTTTCCACAATAACTATTTATAAATGAAAGAAACTTTGCTATAATTAGGGAATGACAAAGGAGGCATCCTGAATGAATTATGGAAAAAACGAGGTGGAAAAGACACTCTGCAAAACAAATTCCAGGGCTCAGAAGATTACCTCACATCTGGTACTTCTTCTCACAAAGATCATCCTGATCCTTGTCCTGTTTGCGGCGGTGCTTGGGATCAGCTTCGGCTACGGGATCTTCAAGGGCGTGATCGACGCGGCCCCGGAGATTGATGTGGCGAGCATCGAACCAAGCGGTTATGCCACCATGGTCTATGACAGTAAGGGAAACCTCACGGAAACGCTCGTAAAATCCGGAGCGAACCGTCTTGAGGCATCCTACGAGGAACTTCCCCAGTGCCTGATCGACGCCTTCGTTGCGATCGAGGATTCCAGGTTCTGGTCCCACAAGGGCGTTGACGTCCGTTCGATGGTCCGTGCGGCCGTCGGGATCATCACCGGCGACTCCAGTGCCGGCGGCGGAAGTACCCTGACCCAGCAGCTCATCAAAAACAATATCTTTGAAGGCGGAAATGAGGACACCTTCGGAGAAAAGCTTGAGCGAAAGATCCAGGAGCAGTATCTGGCGATCCAGTTAGAGAAGATCATGGATAAAAAGATCATCCTCAAAAACTATTTAAACACGATCAACCTTGGAAACAACACCCTGGGCGTAAAGGCGGCGGCTCTCCGCTACTTTGATAAGGACGTCTCGGAGCTCACGCTCTCAGAGGCAACGGTCATCGCCGGTATCACCCAGAACCCGTCGAGATTCAACCCGCTCTCCGAAAACGGAAGAAAGCGCAACGAGGAAAAACGCCGCGTCATCCTCCAGTACATGTACGAGCAGGGGAAGATCACGAAGGAAGAACAGGAAGAGGCTCTCGCCGATGACGTTTACTCCCGCATCAAAAACGTGGATATCGTCACAAAGGAGACCCAGACTCCGTACTCCTACTTTACCGACGAGCTGATTGACCAGGTGTTAAAAGCATTGCAGGACAAAAAAGGCTACACGGAGACACAGGCCTACAATCTCCTCTTCTCCGGCGGTCTTGAGATCCACACCACCCAGGATCCTGATATCCAGTCCGTTGTGGATACGGAGATCAGCAATCCTGAAAACTATGACGTGGTCTACTACTCGATCGACTATCGGCTGTCGATCCAGCACGCAGACCAGACAACAACGAACTATTCCGATGAGACTTTAAAGACATATTTCCGCAAGGATCTCGGAGAATCTAACTTTGACGGCCTGTTCACCTCGAAAGAAAAGGCGGATGAGGCGATCGAGAAATACCGGACGGCGATGACAAAGGAAGGCGATACGATCCTCGGTGAATCCGTACACTACGTACTCCAGCCGCAGGCGTCCTTCGTCCTTATTGACCAGTCCAACGGCTATGTAAAAGCCCTGAGCGGCGGCCGCGGGCAGAAAGAAGTCAGCCGTTCCTTAAACCGTGCGACAAACACGCTCCGCCAGCCTGGATCTACTTTCAAGGTCATCACATCCTTCGCTCCGGCGATCGATACATGCGGAGCTACCCTCGGAAGTGTCTATTATGATGCCCCGTACACGATGGGAACAAAGACATTCCGGAACTGGTACAGCAGCAAAGGCTATATGGGCTACAGTACGATCCGTGACGGTATCGTCTACTCCATGAATATCGTTGCCGTGCGCTGTATGATCGAGACTGTGACACCTCAGCTCGGCGTGGAATACGCGAGAAATCTCGGGATCACCTCCCTGACGGACAGCGATTACAACGCCTCTACCGCTCTCGGCGGTATTACAAAAGGTGTTTCCAACCTGGAGCTGACGGACGCGTTCGCTGCGATCGCAAACGGCGGTATCTACACGAAGCCGGTCTTCTTCACCCAGATCCTGGACCACAACGGAAAAGTTCTTCTGGAGAATGAGCCGGAGACAAAACGTGTTCTCAAGGATTCCACCGCATTCCTTCTCACGGATGCGATGGCACAGTCGATGGAGAGCAGCCGCATGTTCGCCTCCTCCGGAGTCAGCTTAAACTCCACCAGTGCGGTGGCTAATATCCCGGGGATGTCCAATGCCGGTAAATCCGGTACGACAACGAGCAACAACGATATCTGGTTCGTCGGATTTACCCCGTATTACACGGCGGGAATCTGGTCCGGATGTGATGATAACCAGAAGATCTCCGCGATCGGAAGCAGCACTTCCTACCACAAGAAGATCTGGAAAAAGATCATGACAACAATCCACGAAGGACTTGCAGATACCGGTTTCCCGGTTCCGTCTTCCGTCACGACCGCCCAGATCTGCCGGAAATCCGGAAAACTCGCGATCCCAGGCGTCTGCGATCATGACCCGAGAGGAAGCGCCGTCTACACGGAATATTTCGCAAAGGGGACAGTTCCCACCGAGGTCTGCGATCATCACGTCCAGCTGACCGTCTGCAGTGAATCCGGCGGTCTTGCGACCGAATACTGTCCGGAAAAGACCACGAGAACCTTCATGGTGATCCCGGAAGGTGAGTCCGGCGGAACGGATGATTCAAAGTACCGCTCACCTGGAACCTGCACGATCCACGGATCGTCTTCCGTTGTAGTCCCGAGCGATGAGACGTCTGATGAAAACAGCTCCTCTCAGGCTGAGACCACGCAGGAAACGGTTCCCGAGACCACAAAGGCAGCGCCGAAATCGCCGCTTGACCAGGTATATATCCCGATAGGTCCCGGATACGAATAAAATCCATAGGAAATACGCCATACAGAAATTCCTGCATGGCGTATTTTTATGAGCATATATCCGGTTTCCCTGTATACAAAAAAGAGTCTGAGACGTTGCATAAAAGTAAGCTCTTTTCCATTAAGAAAAATCCCCCGGCACTTTCATACCGGGGGATTTTTCTTAATTTACGCGAAGCGTGTTTTCATTTACATCATGGCATTTTCTGTAAATTCTGACTGTGATCCGCTCGCTTTATTCTGCTTTTCTCTTCTTCATCTCTTCGATCATCACCGGAAGAACCTTTGTGACATCTCCGACAATTCCGACATCGGCCACATCAAAGATGGATGCGTCCTCATCTTTATTGATCGCTACGATATATCCGGAACCGATCATACCGGATACGTGCTGGGTCGCACCGGAGATTCCGCATGCGATGTAGAGCTTCGGAGCGACGATCTTGCCGGACTGTCCGACCTGATGGGCTCTGGATACCCAGCCCTCCTCGATCGCCGGTCTTGTGGCGCCTACAACGCCTCCAAGTACCTCTGCAAGCTGTTCCACAAGAGCAAAATTATCCTTGCTTCCCATTCCTCTTCCGCCGGATACGATGACCTGGGCTTCCTCGAGGTTGACGCTCTCAGCGATCTCTTTTACAGTCTCAACGACCTTTGTGCGGACATCCTCTGCTGTCACATCCTCATCTGCAACCTCTCCGCTCCTGCTCTCATCCAGATTCTTTGCGAAGGATCCGGAACGGACAGTCGCGATATGCGGAAGGTTCTCTCCCATCTTCATGTCGTTTAATACATTTCCGTTGTAGGAAAGTGTTGTGTAAACACCGTCTGCAGTGATCCCTGTCACATCCGTCGCACAGCCGGACTCAAACGCTGCCGCAACTGCCGGAGCGATCATCTTTCCTTCCGGTGTTCCTGCCATGTAGAGAGCCTTCGGCTGATATTTTTCCACAAGCTTTGTAAGGATCTCTGCTTTCTCTGCTGCCTGAAGCTCATTGCTTCCTGCTGTGAGGACTTTTGCCGCTCCTGCTGCGATCACAGGCTTTGTATCGGTATCTTTCCCGAATACGACTGCGAGGACTTCCTCTCCTGCTGCTTTCGCAAGCTCTGCTGCCTTGCTGACTGTCTCGAGTGCAGCTCCGATCGCAGCGCCGTCTGCGCTCTGGACGCAGACCATGATATTCTTTCCATCTGTATATTTCATTTTTTCATTTCCTTCCACGACTAGATTGCTGCAGTTCATGAACATTTCTGCCATGAACTGCATTCAGACCGGCAAATCAGGCAGTCTTAGAGCGCCTTTGCCTCATCCATCATGGCAAGTGCCTGGCGCACTGCCTCCTCCGGATCTTCCACCTTGATCTTTGTTCCTGCAGCTCTCTTTGCCGGCTCATAGACCTTGAGGACCGTTACCTGGGCCTCTGCCTTTTCTGCCGCTGCGAGCTCCTCGATCGGTTTCTTTCTCGCTGCCATCTTACTCTTGATCGTCGGATAGCGCGGGTCATACTCCGGCTTATTGACGGTCACAACGCACGGAAGAACGGACTCGATCATGCGGTAACCTTCCTCAGTCTCCTGTTTTGCTGTCACTTTGCCCTCGCCGGCTGTGATATCAACGATGTCAGCAGTTACCGGAACGTCAAGCTCCTTTGCGAGGATCGTTCCAACCTGTCCGGATGCAAAGTCTGTAGTCTCCTTGCCGCAGAATACGATGTCAAATTTCTTTCCTGTCTTCTCCTCGATCTCTGCTTTTGCGGCCTGGAGTTCTTTTGCGATGACCTCCGGATCCGCATTCTGATATGCGTCATCTGCTGCCAGATATGCATAGTCAGCGCCGACTGCCAGACAGTTCTTTAAAGAGTTCTTAACGCTCTCATCACCGATAGAAAGAACTGTGACCTCTCCTCCTGCTGCCTCTTTTAAGCGGACTGCCATCTCCAGTGCATATGTATCAAATGCGTTTACGACCGGTGTCACACCGTCGAGCGCCGGTGCGCCTGTCTTCGGATCCAGAGCGATCTCTACGGAATCGTCCGGAACCTGTTTTACACAAACTAAAATTTCCATGTTATCCTCCAAACTTATTCGCAGCTGTTCAGTCCCCTCACAGGTATTACGGTCAGCGCAGCAAGTGCGCAGACCTGCTGAACAGTTCCCTTATTTCATTATTTATTTCCCGATCACATTATTTGCAACAACGATCCTCTGTACCTCGTTGGTGCCCTCAAAGATCTGGAAGATCTTCGCATCTCTTAAGAGCTTCTCGACCGGGTATTCTCTGCTGTAGCCGTAACCGCCGAACATCTGGATCGCCTCGGAAGCAACTTCCATCGCAATGTCGGATGCGTAGCATTTCGCGATCGCGGATTCCTTGCTGTACGGAAGTCCCATATCCATCTTTGTCAGGGCATGTGCGACCATCTGACGGGCAGTCTCTGTCTTGATCTCCATATCGGCTACCTTAAACTGTAATGCCTGGTTCTTGATGATCGGTTTGCCGAACTGGATCCTCTCTTTGCCGTATGCGACAGCCTCATTGATGCCTCTCTGTGCAATACCGGTCGCCACGCAGCCCATCCATGCACGCGCCTGGTCGAGCGTCTTCATTGCGATGCCAAAGCCCTTTCCTTCCTCACCGATGAGGTTCGCTGCCGGGATCCTGCAGTCTTCCAGAACAACATCGCAGGTGTTGGAGGTACGGATTCCCATCTTGTTCTCCTCATGGCCGGTGGAGAGACCCGGAGTCCCTGCATCGATCAGGAACATGGAGATTCCCTTTACGCCTTTGGACTTATCTGTCATCGCCGTTACACAGTAGAAGGAAGCGACGCCGCCGTTTGTGATGAAGCACTTTCTTCCGTTTAATACATACTCATCGCCGTCTTTGACTGCGGTCGTCTTGCCTGCACTGGCATCGGAACCTGCACCCGGCTCTGTTAAGCAGAATGCACCGAAACCGCCGTCGAGAACGAGGTCGCAGACATGCTGTTTCTGCTCTTCATTTCCTGCGATCAGGACCGGCTTCATTCCAAGGCCGCTCGCAGAGATCGTGGTCGCAAATCCGGCATCTGCGATCGCCATCTGCTCGATGAGTGCTGCTACATCCACACGGGAAAGTCCCGGTCCGCCGTACTCTTCCGGAACCTCGAGAGCCTGATATCCCTGCTCGATCGCTTTCTCATAAATTGCCTTCGGCCATTCGCCGGAAACATCGTATTCTTTGCACTGTTCAACAACTTCTTTGTCACAGAAATTTTTTACATCCTGCAGGAGATCCTGCGCTTCTTCAGAAATTAAATATGCCATAATCGATTTCCTTTCGTGTCTCTTTTTGTTTGACCGGTGCGTGGGAGCACACCGGCCGGCAGTTATTTGACAAATATGGTGTACGGCGGCTGCCAAATGGGGAGGAAAGCGGCTGCCGCCGGGGGGAATCATAAACGGATCGTTATGCCTCTTCCTTCGGGTCATAACAGATCTTGCCCGGATTTAAGATCATCTTCGGGTCGAAGGTCTCCTTGATACCGCGCATCAGGCGCATGTTGACCGGACCGGCAAACTCTGCGAGGTAGCCTTTCTTTCCGAAGCCGATCCCGTGCTCACCGGAGATCAGGCCGCCGAGTTCTGCTGCCTTCTTGTAGATGTCTGCCATAAACTCGGAAACTTCTTTCTTGAAGGTCTCCTCATCCAGATCGTTCGCGCAGGTGTAGATATGTAAGTTGCCGTCTCCTGCATGTCCGAAGCTCTTGACTGCGAAATCATATTTCTCGGAAACACCTTTGACATATGTCAGATATTTTGCGATCTGGTTGACCGGAACAACAACGTCGCACTCGTCGAGGAGTTTTGTCTCCGCCTCGATCGCCTCGAGGAAGGAGCTTCTCGCTGCCCATGCATCTTTCTTCTTTGCAGGTGTGTCCGCAACGAGAACATCGACTGCTCCCGCGTCAAGAACAACTTCAGCAACCTGCTCGGTGAGCTCTTCCAGCTGGTCCATGCTGTCGCCATCGAATGTCACAAGGAGGTAAGCACCGATGTCAACACCTTCGACCTGCTTCGGGAATACGCTCTTTCCGAGATAACGCTCGGAAGCGAGGACGATCTCTTTCTCCATGAACTCCACTGCCTGCGGCTGGAAATGATTCATGAAGAACTTCGGAACGGTTGCGATACAGTCTTCCAGGTTCTCATACGGGATGATCAGGCTGATCGTCTCCTTCGGAGCCGGGATGAGTTTTAAGGTGAGCTCGGTGATGATGCCGAGTGTTCCCTCAGAACCGATCATCAGGTTCAGCAGGCTGTAGCCGGTACTTGTCTTGGAGACCGTCGCGCCCATTTTTACGATCTCACCTGTCGGAAGGACAACCGTCATCGCGCGCACGTAATCTCTTGTGCATCCATATTTTACTGCGCGCATGCCGCCTGCATTTGTGGAAACATTGCCGCCGAGTGTTGCGAATTTTTCACCCGGATCCGGCGGATATAAGAGTCCCTGTTTCTGTGCGTCTTCCGCGAGGTCGTTTAACAGAACGCCCGGCTCTACGCGGACAACAAAGTTTTCAAGGTCATATCCGAGGATCTTGTTCATCTTGGTCATGTCGATCATGACGCCGCCATCAACAGCAACCGCCGCTCCGGTAAGACCGGTTCCTGCTCCTCTCGGGATCACCGGGATGGAGTTCTCATAACAGACTTTCACGATCGCTGCAATGTCCTCTGTGGTTGTCGCCTCGATCACAACCTCCGGGACTCCCTTTCCGTAGATCGGCATCTCATCATGAAAATAGTCGCTGTTGATCTCCTCACCTGCGTATACTTTTCCCGGAACGATCGCTTTGAACTGTTCCAGGATCTCAGGCGTCACCTGATTGTACTTCTTTGCTTCCATGTTTGTTTCTCCTCTTCTCATATCCTAAATTTTCAGTCATTCGGATTCAGATTTATGAAACGGGTCCATGCCTTTTTCTCTCAAATCTGTTTTCTGACAGGTTTTCTAAGTTTCCGGCACTTTCCGTATTGCTGTCTTTCTATTTTTTCGTGTTTCTCACGATCACGGATACCCCGTCCGGGATCACGGTGATCCCCGCATCCGTTTTGCCAAGGTACGCATCCGCCATCCGGATCGCTTCCTCCACACTTTCCGCGTAATCCATCTGCATATCCCGCACCATGGATTCCGGTGCACCGGTCACCATGATCACCTTGTGTTTTAAAAGGATCCTGCACAGGATCTGTGCTTCCCACTGATCCGGGATCGTCTTCTCCATCGGTGTGTCGAGAAACTGCTTCATAATCTCATTTTTGTCTCTTCCGCCTGCAAAGGTGTCATAGAGAGACTGACCGCCGTGACCCTGTCCGCACTCTGCGACCATGATGATCACTCCGCCCGGATTGCAGGTGGCCTCCGCAGCCGTCATTCCCTTTACCGACTGGTAAATGTTCTGGTCGAGCGGGTAACCTCCGTTTGTGGAGATCACGATGTCTGCCGGGATCGCGTCAACTCCGGAAAGTTTATCGACGAAGCGGCATCCTTCTCTGTGTGCCTGATCGAAGTCCCCGGCATACGCCCGGATGACTTTCTTGTTCTCATCGAGGACCACATTGACGATGAAGGCAAGTTTCAGGGTCTTTGCCGCAAATACCATATCTTTGTGGATCGGATTCCCGTCAAGGATTCCCGTTCTTGCATTCGGACTATCGATAAATTTGGAGCAGTGGTTTGCCATGACCGTCTCCGCACTGGAAACTCCCGGAAGAATGCTCTTTCGCCCTCCGGAAAATCCGGCAAAGAAATGCGGTTCGATAAAGCCCTCCGAGATCAGAAGATCCGCCTCCGCAGCGATCCGGTTGACCTTTAAGATCCCGCCGGACGGGAGAACTCCCATCTCCTTCATCTCCTCTTTGTTGTGGCTTTTATGTACCACAAAGCGGATATCGTCGCGGTCCAGGTATTCCTCACCGAACTTATCTGCCAGCTCCTCTCTCGTGGTCTCCCTGTGGAAACCTGTCGCGATCAGAACTGTTAATTTCGCATTCGGATTGCCTTCCTTGATCTCCTTTAACATTTCCGGAAAAATCACTTTGCTCGGGACCGGTCTCGTGTGGTCACTTGCGATCAGGACGATGTTGTCTTTTCCCTTCGCAAGTTCTCTCAGACGAGGTGATCCGATCGGGTGCTCCATCGCATCCCTCACGATCTCGCGCTCCGGTTTCTCTGCATGGTATCCATGCGCTCCGGAAACCAGGGTCCCCCGCAGCCGCTCGTCCGGAATACAGACCGTCTTGTTCTCTCTTCCGTACGGAAGTGTGATGTTTGCCATATTCCCCTCCAGTCTGACATGAAATGTCGTTTCCTGTCTTTCCTGTCCTTTTCCTGCTATCTTTTTGATCGTATCGATCATCGTTTTTGTTGGTAGTACCAATTATATTGTTTTTAAAACAATGTGAACATTTGTTTTTACTATGCGCACATTGTTGTTTCTTCGCTTCTTATTGGTAGAACCAATTAGTCTTAAAAAATAACTGCTCTCATAAGCAGTGTATTTTTTCTGATACAAGGATAGCGCTGTCTTGTATTTTTGTCAAGACATTTTGTTTTTCTTCGCATGAATTTCGCACAGATTGTCTGATTTTTGTCAATCTCGGGAAGTCTGCTCCTCTTTTCTTTCTCCGTGCTCTGCAGGTCGGATCTCTTTCCAGTTCCTCTGAATCGTTTACGATTCCTGATTCCGGTTCTCTCCTGCTCCTTACATATACTGATAAATATAATGGAAATGGAGTTTCAGTCCCTCTCGTGCCTTCTCGATATTTCCTTCCGAAAAACCTTCCGCCAGCGTCCGGTGCGCACGGCTCAAAAACTGTTCGCTGTGCATTCCTTCGATAATCTTTCCGCGCATCTTCGGGATATACTCATCCATGATCTTATTGAGTGCTTTATAGTTCGCGATCATGCAGAGATTCCCGTCCGCCTCGATCAGAAGATAGTGGATCGCCTTGTCCCAGCGGACACGCTCCTCCTCCGTCTCAGCATTCTCCAGGTTTTCCAGATATGTCATCATTTTTTCGCGCTGCTCCGCGGTTGCCTGACGGACCCCGCCCTCAAGCGCTCCCCATTCCAGGGTGGACCGGAATTCCGTGATCTTATCCACATCGATCTTTTTTAAGATGAACATGAATGAGAGCATCTCCGCGAGGATCTCATCAAAATTTCCGGAGACATAATTCCCGGCTCCCTGCTGGCTCTCCAGGACTCCCATGTTCTCCAGGATCCGGAGTCCTTCTCTTGCAGAGTTGCGGCTGATCTCCAGTTTCTGGGCGAGCTCCCGCTCCGGAAGAAGTTTTTCTCCCGCCTGGATCTCTCCGCTTCCGATCCCTTTCTTTACATATTCAATGACTTTTTCATAGGATTTCTCCATCGTTTCTGATCCTTTCCCCAAATCCATTTCCTGTCCGGAACCGTCATGCCTTTCACACTCCGCATTCCGAATCGGCAAAATCCGCGACCCCATTGGTATCATACGGAATTTTTCCTCTTCAGGACAGAAAAAAGGAATGTGCCATGGCACATTCGTATGTCCTTCGCAGCCGCCGGCAGCTCCTTTCGGATGCATGATAATTGAAAGCCGCAGCCGGTATCATGTACCGGCTGTAGTCTTTCACGCCTTTCCGTTATTACGCTTCCATTGCCTTTTTGATCGCATCAAATAATTCGTCATATGTCTCATATGCCGCAAGCTCCGGGTGATCCTTTTTGATCTGCTCCGTGCTGCGGAATAAGAATCCCGCCTTGCTCGCCTCGATCATTCCGAGGTCATTGTAGCTGTCGCCGCTCGCGATCGTCTCAAATCCGATCGACTGGAGCGCCTTTACCGTCGTATACTTCGACTTCTCGATCCGCATTTTAAACCCTGTGATCGTTCCGTCCGGGGCAACCTCCAGAGAGTTGCAGAAGATCGTCGGCCAGCCGAGTTTTTTCATCAGCGGCTTTGCAAACTGCGTGAAGGTGTCACTGATGATGATAACCTGTCCCATCTCACGAAGCTTGTCCAAAAACTCTTTCGCGCCCGGGAGCGGGTCGATCTTTGCGATCGTCTCCTGGATCTCCTTCAGACCAAGACCGTGTTCCTTTAAAATTCCAAGTCTCCAGTTCATCAATTTATCATAATCCGGCTCATCTCTCGTCGTTTTCTTAAGCTCCGGGATCCCGCTCTCCTCCGCGAATGCGATCCAGATCTCCGGCACGAGAACTCCTTCCAGGTCAAGACACACGATATCCATAATCAGTTCCTCCTCATTGATCGTACTTCTATGTCGCAATGCAGATATTATACCATCATCCACTGTAAAAATCCAGAACTGCTTTCTGATCGTGTCCACAGAATTTCACCCGGAATTTCATTGTGCACCGAATTTTTCTCCTGCATGTACCCGAAGGCACCACGCTCAAACTCACTGCCTATTCCTGTCCCTGCAAACCGGCGACTGTTTTCAGATATTCATACATCACCCGCGCCCCGTCACAGATACTTGAAATTTCTGTGTGCTCGGATGGGTTATGGGAAATTCCGCCGCGGCACGGGATGAATACCATGCCGGTGTCGCAGATATCCGCAAAAGACATGGAATCATGGCCGGCACCGCTCGGCATTCTCCGGCTCGAGATCCCGAGCTTCTTTGCCGCCTGTTCCAGGCCGTCTTCCACCTCGGCGCTCATCCTGATCGGCGGGATGCTGTTGATCTTTTCCGCCACATACTCAACGCCGCGCTTTTTGCAGCTTTCCCGCACAGCGGCCTTGAAATTCCGTTCCATGCAGTTTAAGCTGTCCTGATCGATCCCTCGCATGTCCACGCCGATCTCTACACGTCCCGGGATCACATTTAAAACGTTCGGATAATTCTGGATCACGCCGACGGTCGCAACGGACTGGTACGCAGATTCCTGCTTTCCGATCTTTTCTAACTCCAGGATAATCTCCGCCGCCGCACACAGCGCGTCACTCCTCATGTCCATCGGCGTCGCTCCGGAATGTTCCGCCATTCCTCTCAAATACACCCGGTACCGGATCGGTCCCGCGACCGTGCCGACGATCCCGACCTCCGTCTGATATTCCTCGAGGACCTTTCCCTGCTCGATATGGAGTTCCAGATAACGCCCCACACCGGAGATCTGTTTCGGATGAAGGTTCAGACCGCGGCTGGCAAAGATCTGCTCCAGAGTCTCCCCGTTTTTCGCAGTCAGATGTCCGATATCCTGCTTGTAGACTTCCTTCGTGATCAGTCCGCTTCCGATCGTACAGCAGCCGAAATTGCTCGACTCCTCACAGCGGAATGCACCAACCCGCAGCGGGATCCGGAGACCGTCCTCCTTCGCCCACTTCATCACCATAAGTCCCGCGATCACACCCGCGACGCCGTCATAGCGGCCGCCGTCGATCACGGAATCGAGATGCGAACCGATCAGCGTATACCCCATCTCATCCGTATTGGCCACATAAGTATTTCCGACCTCATCCGTATGGATCGATCCGCCGAGTTCCCTGCCGAGTCCTTTGAAGACCTCATGCATCGCGTCCTCCGTCTCCGTATAGCCAAGTCTTGTCACACCTCCCTGCGGCGTGCTCCCGATCTCATAAAAACTCTGAAACAGTCTTTCACAGTACTGAATATCCTTGGGTTTATGCTTCATATGCGCTTCCTCCTGCGTATGCTCACGTTTATCGTAACTGTCCGCCTGTTCTCCTTCAGGAAACAGATTTCCAGTATGTTTTTTCTGATAATATCATTATAAACGCAAAATACTCAGAATCATATGTGTATTACGACAAAAAAAGAGGATTGTTTTTGGCGTTACAGACAAACAACGCCTTCCACCCGGATCATGGTTTTCCGTTTTTCATTTTCAGGGGATCGAAGTCATGTAAACCAAGAAAGAACCCTGCATTCTATACTGCTATACCCCCGCTCCCAGCTTCCACGCCAGTACCGCCATATAGATCATAAAATTGTCCTCCGGTTTCTTAAGATCCAGCCCCGTGAGCGTCTGGATCCGCCCCAGGCGGTATTTCACGGTATTCTTATGCGCATGGAGAAGTTCCGCTGCCTGATCGAGGTTTCCGGAACAGCTAAAATAAGTTGCAAGTGTATCGAGGAACTCCTGACTCTCCACAGGTTTTAAGATTTCTTCAAATGTTTTTCCCCTTCCGGATTCAAAAAACTCCTGAAGCGCACAGAATACCCGGACTTTTTCATACTGACAGACACTCGTCTCCGGCCAGAGCTTTCTCTGGACCCGGATCGCCTGAAACGCATCGCTGTATGTATCCCGGATCCCGGTAAGACCTCTCCGGACCGATCCGGCCGCACAGACGATCCGGTCCGCCCCGGCATCCCAGAGTTCCCGGATCTTCTCCTCCGTAAACAGATCCGCAAGGACCGTCCTGACCTTGTCCTCCGTCTCTCCCTCTGCCAGGAGAAGATATCCCTTCTTTAACGGGATCCGGATACACTCCGTGATCTCCGCTCTCTCCCTAAAGAGTCCAAGAACTGCCCTGGCAAGAAAACGGATCCCCTTCCAATCCTGCTCGTCCGGCATGACCATCTTCCTAAAATTGATCACGGCCGCCGCAAACCAGTCATGCTCCACATCCATCCCAAAAAGTCTCCCGCGCTCCGCCATCAGGACCCTGTCACTGTAATTCTCGTATAGAATATCCTTCACGTACTTCTCCAGGATCGCCGAATTTCCTTCTTCCTCGAAGATCAGGTTCATCACATTCACGATAATATCAATATAAGGAAGAGCTTCCGGCAGCTCCAGGATCGGCAGTCCCACTTCATCCGCCGCTTCCCGCACACGCTCTGAGATACACGCCACATACGGCCCCGTCTTCACCGCGATACAACAGCAAATATCCGCGACCTCCCGGATCAGCGCACACTGCTCCTCCTCACTCTTCCTCACAGAATAAAAACTCGTGATCAGAAAATCATTCCCCTTCAACCACTGCCTGATCTCCGGAACCTCCATCACCGTCACATGCTCCACTTTCCCAGAAAGCCCCGCTGCTCCCGCAAGAACACGCACTCCCCGCATGACCGGAAGCTTCAAAACATCACTCACCTTCGCCATAAACGATCCTGTCTCCTTCTGTCAGTCATCCCACACCATATCCATACGATAGACTCCCCACATACAGCATCCCCTCCATGAGCCATCCATCTTCCTCCGCTCCGGCAACACTGACCAGTATTCTCATAATGTATGTATTATAGCGTGTATTCGCAAAAGATTCCATGTATTTTTGCGTCCGCACCTTTATTCCTTTTGCTTTTCCGCCTGGAAAACATGTTAGCCCTCTCACTTAATATCTCAATCCATCCGCGCCTTTTTGCCCTTCCAGGGCAAAAACAGCCCACCCATGCCAATACACAGCGGCGGGGAGACTCCGGGCACGGACCGCCTGATTCCGGGAGCTGGCTTCCTCTTGGCTCGCAGGAGAATGCGTTGGATAGCTACGGACACTTGTCTGAGCGCAGCGAGTTGTGTCCGCAGCTATCCGCCGTTAGCATTCTT
>ERZ772805.449-NODE-449-length-47989-cov-25.125735_pt1 | contig 47989 bp, 31 predicted proteins | sample MGYA00511344_ERZ772805 | MGnify/ENA primary metagenome ERZ772805 (study PRJEB29015, sample SAMEA2737730) | human gut metagenome | biome: human gut; feature: human-associated habitat; material: faeces | place: China | collected 2012 ...
TTCGGCATAACATTTGGATGCCTAAAATTTATCCCCACTAAATTTCTACTGACCCAAAATAATCAACAAATCTCCAATCAAACACAGCCCACCGGCGACGCAGCATGCGGTCAGATGCCGGTTTCAACATTCCAACCAAGTTTTGCCACTGCCCCCCGATGCCGGGAGTGACGGAAACAAAAAAAAGACTCAAGCATTGTGCTTAAGCCTTCTTTTTGTCGGGGTACCAAGATTCGAACTTGGGACCCCCTGCTCCCAAAGCAGGTGCGCTAACCGGACTGCGCTACACCCCGAATATCTTCCTTTATCGGAAAAGCGTTGCAAAGGTACGAAGGATTTTTTAATTCTCCAAATTTTTCTGCAACTTTTTTTGAGCCTCTTGTCGGATTCGAACCAACGACCCCGAGATTACAAATCACGTGCTCTGGCCAACTGAGCTAAAGAGGCAGGTGGGCAAGCGATCTATATCGCGCCGCTACAACCTGCTACCCTTGCTTCGGTCAAGACCTGGGGGAGTTGACAAGGAGCTGGCCGTATAGGACTTACCCGGCTGCAAAGGTACAAACTTTTTCTGAACCGCCAACTATTTTAGAAAATATTTTTTCGCCGTTCAACGGAACACCCTGACAGTGTGGAGCAAACTAAACCTCGACATATCGTTTGGATTTGTTCCGGGCTCTCCTTCAGGCACACTTGCCCCAAGCCGATGAAACAAGTCGGTCCAAAACTGCGGCATTGTGCCGTCGGCGGCACGGAAGCGCATAGGCTTTGCGGGGAAGATGCGCGTGCTGTCGGCATAGAGATAAGACTCCTCGACCAATTCAGAGCAATATGTCCTGCCGTTGCCAGGTAGATAATACCAGTCGTAGGGCTGTCCAAGATGCGCCAACACCCGCTCTACCGCCTCCTGCTTTGGATAGTCGGCATCAAGACGCTTCACGACCACACCGCCGCCCGACCTATTCAGAAATTCGCGCCAAGGCGTTTTCACCACGCCCTTTTCAGGCGAAGCCTCCACGACAAAAGGGTTGCGGCGCGAGCCGGCAAACACCGCCACATGGTCGAACTGCAAGGAGTCGACATTTGTTGTGGCATCGACAATAGCCTGCGACATGTCGCCGCCGCCAGCCACCTGAAACACCAAATCGCCCTGCCGCGGCATCCACGAGCACGCGCCAAGCGCCACAATCGACAGCAGCATCGTGCAGCGCATAAGCCTATCCAATGCGCGATGCCCTGTCATGAAATATACGGATAAGTTATGTCCCACAGAAACAATGCGTTGCCAGGCACCGACGTGCCTGCCTCGCAACGGTCTTTCTTTTCGATGATTTCGCAAAACTGCCCTACGGTAATCTTTCCGCGTCCCACATCGACAAGAGTCCCGACGATGGCGCGCACCATGTTGCGCAAAAAGCGGTCGGCGGTGATTGTAAACACCAGTCTCTCGCCCTCATCCTCCCAACGGGCATGGTCGATGCGGCAGATGTTGGTCTTAGCATCGGTGTGCAGCTTGCTGAAGCTTGTGAAATCGCTATAGTCAAACAGCCTGGAAGCCGCCTCGTTCATCGCCTCCACGTCGAGCGCATACGGAGGAGTCCACGAAAAATGGTAGTCAAACGGCGACTTGCGTTTGCCAATGAAATACTTATACGTGCGGCTTGTTGCGTCGAAACGCGCATGGGCGTCGTCAGCCACACGCACAACCGAATAGACGGCAATGTCGCGGCCCACGATGCTGTTGAGCGAGCACACCAAGCGCTTCACGTCGGCGATTTCCTCCGCAGTATCGAAGTGTGCCCACATGCATCGAGCGTTCACGCCCGTGTCGGTGCGTCCGGCACCAGTAACCGCCACCGGCTGGCGCAACACCATCGACAGCGCGCGTTCCAGCTCCTCCTGCACGCTTACGGCATTCGGCTGGCGCTGCCATCCATGAAACGGAGTGCCGTTATAAGCCAATCGCATGAAGTAGCGGCAAGCCATCAGTCTTTCTCCAAATAAGTGTATCCGTAGAGACCCGAACGATAGTTGCTAAGGAACTCGCGTCCCTCCTCCGGCGTAATCTTTCCGCTCTTCATTGAGCGTGTAACCCAGGTCTCGACGTTGCGCACCAGTTTTTTCGGGTTGTACTGCACATAGTCGAGCACCTCAGCCACCGTTTCGCCGTCGATTATCTGCTCAATCTCGTAGCCGCCCTTATGCACGCTGACATGCACCGTATTGGTGTCGCCAAACAGATTGTGCATATCGCCGAGGATTTCCTGATATGCACCCACAAGGAACACACCAAGATAATACGACTCGCCATTTTTTATCGGATGGATAGGCAAGGCATTGGAGAAGCCGTGGCTCGATATGAAACAGTTGATTTTGCCGTCGGAGTCGCAAGTGACGTCCTGAATCGTAGCCGTGCGGGTAGGCTTCTCGTCAAGACGTGAAATCGGCATTATCGGGAACATCTGGTCGATTGCCCATGAGTCGGGAAGCGACTGGAACAACGAGAAGTTGCAGAAATACTTGTCGGGCAACATTTTTGAGATGCGCAACTCCTCAGGCACATGTTTCATTGTCTTGGCAATGTCGTTGACCTCGCGCGCCACCGACCAGAACAGTTTCTCAATCTGCGCACGGGTGTGCAGGTCGAGCATGCCGAGGCTGAAGCGGTCGAGCGCCTCCTCGCGTATCTGCAAGGCGTCGTGCCAGCTTTCGAGCAGCGACTGCTGTCCGAGGCGGTCCCATATCTGATACAGCTCGCGCGCCAGCTCATGGTCGGAGTCGCTCACCTCTTCATTGTCGTTCCACACGGGCAACTGGGTGGTTTCGAGCGTTTCTATTATCAATATTGAATGGTGGGCGGAGAGCGAGCGTCCCGACTCGGTTATGACGTTAGGCTGCTTAAGCCCGTTTTTCTCGCATGCGTCGACGATGGCAGAGATGGCATCGTTGGCATACTCCTGAATTGAATAGTTCATGCTGTTCTCGCTTGCGCTTGAACGCGTGCCGTCGTAGTCCACACCAAGTCCGCCGCCGATGTCGATAAAGTCGATTGAGAAGCCCATCTTCGTGAGCTGCACATAGAACTGAGTAGCCTCGCGCAGGGCATTCTTGATGCGGCGTATTTTGGTGATTTGACTGCCTATATGGAAATGGATGAGTTTCAGGCAGTCCTCCATCTTGTATTTAGCCAAAGCGTCGACAGCTTCCAGCAGTTCGCTCGAGTTCAAGCCAAACTTGCTGTGGTCGCCGCCCGACTCTTCCCATTTTCCGCTGCCCGAGCTCGACAGTTTGATGCGGATTCCGATGTTCGGACGCACACCGATCCGCTTTGCAAGGCGGGCAATCAAGTGCAGTTCGTTGAGCTTTTCCACAACGAGGAATATTCTGCGTCCCATCTTCTGCGCCAGCAAAGCCAGCTCCACATAGTTCTCGTCCTTGTATCCATTGCAGATAATGAGATTGTGCTCATCGATATTCGTAGCGAGCACAGCGTGCAGCTCAGGCTTCGAGCCGGCCTCCAGCCCGATGTTGAATTTCTTGCCGTGGCTCACGATTTCGTCGACCACCTGACGCATCTGGTTCACCTTTATCGGATAGATGATAAAGTTTTGCGCGCCATATTTATATTCCTCTGCGGCTTGCTTGAAGCATCGCGAAATCTTCTCGATGCGATTGTCGAGGATATCGGGGAAACGCAACAGCACCGGAGCGGTAATGTCACGAATCTGCAACTCGTCCATCAATTCTTTCAAATCGACGGATGCACAACCTTCACGCGGAGTCACCTGAACGTGACCATTGTCGTTGATTGAGAAATACTTCAGTCCCCAGCCCGTAATATTGTAGAGTTCGGCACTGTCCTCAATACGCCATCTTCTCATTATATCTCTGTCTGATTAAAAAATTAGTTTGCAAAGTTAATGAATAAACACGAGAAAAAAGAGCCGAGACGATGAATAAGTCGCCCCGGCTCAATATTTTCAATGTGTGTGCTGATTATTTCACCACAACTTTGACTGTTGTGCCGCCTACACGCACAATGTAGAATCCAGCAGCAAGACGGATTGTAGCCTCGCCGTCGACCGCAGCCACAGCCACAGTCTGACCTGTCATTGTGTAGACAGTCACATCGGCCGACTCTGCGGCAACACGGATTGCGCCCTCTTCGCCTATAATCTTGACCATATCGGCCGTTGCATCGTCCACTCCCGACTCCAATTGACAATAGATTGACAACGGAGAGCTGACACTTGTCGTCGACGGGTTGTAGCAACGGAATCCATTATAGTTGAATTGGAGCAGATTGCGGGTGAATTCACCTTGTGCAAGCATCTTAACGGTGCTGCCGGCAAATTCCACACTCCACTTGCCGTTGTCGCTGAGTGTCGACTCAACGCCAAGAGCATTTTTCTCGTTGCTTACAGCGCAGAGGTAGCCCGGCATAGCGGCACCAGTCTCTGTTTTCGTCGCTGCGTTGTAGAATGTGTAGTTGTCGCCATCCTTGCCCACTGTAAACACAGCCACGTCTGTGCCGACTGACGGCACCACATTGCCGTCGACAACGACTGTAGTGCTCTGACGGTACTGTTTTGCAGCATCCTTCACGTTCTGCACTGTCGACATTGCGTTGGTTTCGCTAACCAAAATCACCTTCGCGCCTTCCTTGAGCATTTCAGCGGAAGTGACGAGTTGGAACGCACCTTTGGCAGCAGGCTCGCCAGCCTTGATTACATAAGTGGCTGTCGACTCCTCGCTCTGTTTTTCACCAAGTTCAGAATGCACGGTCAGCAAATATGTAATCTCGCCTGTCGCAGGAGCGGCAAGGGTCACGTCACATGGAGAATAGTCGTAGACATCGTCGTCATTGCAAGTTCCCACAATCATCGAGCCGCGATAGCCCTCAATTGTAACAATCTGAGTGCCTGTGTATGTGCCCTCAGCCAATGAGAATGTAGGAGCGGTAATCACCGGTTCCGGCACAATCTCAAACTCCGCCTCAATAGGCGCGGAAGTCAAAGAGCCGTTTGTCGCCGTGGCAGATATAAGATACTTGCCCACTTCCGAATATGTTTTCCTCCACTCCTCTGTTGCGGTGACGTTGTCTACCTCAACACCGTCTTTTGTCACTACGGCATGAATTGAAGCCACGTCGTCTGACTTCATGACAATGACTTCGACTTCGCCGTAATAAATGTGTTCATCAGAGTCCGGATTCAATGGATATCCAGAGATTCCGATGCCCGGCTCCTGAACTACATCTTTCGGAATTTCAGTGAAGTTGACAGGATAAACCTGAACTTGACCCTTGAAATACGCCGTCATGGCCGTCACGTCATAGATTTTGCTTTCATCCGCAGGGAATGCGATAAATCCTTTGTCAAAGGCAACGATGGTGCCCGTATCGTCAAAAAGCGTAGTGACACCTTCTTCCGTGTCGAGCATCGCGTTGCGGATCACGACATAGCGGTTCTGCTTTTCGGCAGTGATTCCATCTATGGTCATTTCCTCAGGAGCAACACCCTTACCATTATCGGTGATTTCAGTGAGAACGGCATTAGTGAGTTGATAAGAGCCATTGAAATTGCTGAATTTACCCTTGACACCCGGAGCAAGCACAAAGCCGTTCACGCAGACTTTGTCTGGCTGTCCGTAGATAAGCATACCGTCGGTGCCGTCGGTAACATAAAGATTCTTTCCCGACTGATATGTAGCCGTCAGTGGACAAGTGAACTCATATTCCGGTCCGGAATCAGCCAGACCTTTTGTATAGAATTCAGCAATCGACGCCACCTTGACAGCCTCCGGTTCTACCGGTGTCACATCGCCCACATAGTAGAATGCCGGACGGATATGGCTGTCCTGATAGCCCGTAGAGAATTCCGGAACACCCGGTTCAACCTTCGAATACCATATAAACGACATGAAATTGGTGAACTCGCCGTATGTAGCCTGAACCTTGCCACCCGTTGCGTCGGCAAATTTCCAAACCGCATCTGACGCGTCTTTGCCCACACGGAGGTTGTAGTATGTCTTCGTGCCGTTGGTCGACTTTTCAACTGTCACATACTTGCCGTCGGCACTCTGGATGGTGTAGCCTTCGCCCTGTTTCTTGATTGTAAACAAGTTGGCTGAAGAGAAACTTTCTGTGCCGTTGAGTGTGGTCTCGGTAGCAGCCACATAGTTGACGCTATAGGTTTCGTTCTTCATCATGTAGAACTTGCCGTCGTTCTCGCCGACAATGATGTAGTTGCCTTCCTTGACGTTTGCCACATCCATTGCTTCGTAGCCGACTGTCGGAGCTGCCGGAGCCTTGATTGTGAACGTAACGTTTTCAGCAGTCTTGGTTGTTGCACCGTCGGTTGCCGATGCGCTGACCTCATAAGAGCCATCCTCGGTCACGTCGACCGAAACTGCCGACGTTGCGTCGCCGCCCTTCCACGCAGCGCCGTCCTTGGTCACTGCCCATGTCATCGAAGTGGCGCCTGCCGGATATGAGATTGCGACTTTTGCCGACTTATACTCAACGCCGTTCTCCACACCGGAAATAACCGGAGCCTTGAGCTTCGCAGGAGTGCTACCTGTTTCCCACTCCACCGAGATGCTTGTCACATAGATAGCACCGAAATTGGAACGGATTCCGATAAACTGATAATCGCCCTCAACGACCAGTTCAGACTTTCCTTTGGCAATCGAGCCAATCAACACGCCCTGAACGTCAGCTGAACCGAAAAGGTCAGTGTCAGAAGAGTAGGCTGTCGATTTGCCATACACATCGATGGTGCGCCCACTAGCTGTAGCGTCGTCCCAAACTACAGTGATTTTTCTCACAGTTCCGGCAGAAGCCGTCGTAACGATTCCGCTGTTGTTTTTCTTTGAGCGCAGCTGAATTGCGCCAGCATCAGACTTGGCGGAATTGCCGGCATACACAGCCGACGATGTGACTGTCACGTTGGAGAAATCCGTGTACGAGTTTCCTGTCGCCGTAAACAATTTGGCGGTAAGCACATCCGTCACAGTTGCGGCGTTGGCAAATCCCAATGACGCCAGCACTGCGAACATAATGAATAGATACAGTTTTTTCATAAAAGTTTTGTTTATGTTGTTTTAGTCTATTTTTATCTGCTCTATGCGTGTTGTTTTAAAGTGGTTCTTCATCATTGCAAATGTATGTCAAAACGATTAAGAATGCAAGTGTTTTATCTTTTTATTTCCAAAATGTTATTATTTCTTCATAACAAGGCTGTCACTATGCGGCGAACAAATCATCACTGGAATTAATCTTTTCACGTTTTTCCAAGTCAAAACCACATAAACAGATAAATTTATGTAATTTTGCAAAATCAAAAGGAGGAATATTATGAAACGATTATTTTTAGTTTTCAGCATACTGCTCGCCAACTTGGCGGCATTCGCCGGCCCGATCGACGACAATTGCTCAACCATCTACGACAGCATTATTGCCGGCGATATCTCAAAGGCAGAGGATGCCGCTTCGAAAGTATACGCTCAGAAAAGTGCGTGCTCGGCCACAAACCTTGCCGACCTGGCGATAATCTACCACCAGCTGGTCGACAAGTCGTCGGATGCCGTGACGCGCTACGACTATGTGCTGAAAACCATCGACTGCTACAACAGCGCTGTGGGCAAAGACTCGAACGCTGCACGCGCACGGTTCACAGAAAAAAGGGTGGACATGGATGCCGTGGCGAAAAACTACAATGCCAACCTGTCGAAATTCCAGCAGGCGGTAGCCGACTCAATGAACTTTTAAATTAAAACATAACAATGAAAAAAATCCTATCAATCCTTTCAATGCTTGCCGTGTGTCTGCTGATGGCTTCTTGCCAGACCGATGCCGACAAGGCTTGCTCCGAAATGGCAAAAAACATGAAAGACGGCAAAGTCGATGCCGTTGCAAAAACTGCCGCCGAGCTCTATTCGCAGAAAGATGACCTCAGCATCGACAACCTGTCAGACCTCGCCATCGCATTCCACTATCTTGCACAGAAAGAGTCATCGGGCAGAAACGACGCTACCTACCTTTCCGACTATATCGAGAAGTCGCTCGACTGCTATATGGCTGTATATTCCGACGACGCCGACAAGGCTGAGAAAATTTTCAAAGAAAAGAATCAGGCACAACTCGGCAACGACCTGACAAGAATGAAAAAACAGCTCAAACAACTGCAGGATGCCGAGCAAGCAATCATTGACCAACTCAATTCATAAACCATTTTACAGATATCCAAGGGGTGTGAGAACTAAGCATTCCCACACCCTTTTGTTTTCCCCAATGCAGAGATGATTCCAACAATCATAGCCATCTATCTTTTCGCCGTAGGATACGGCATCTTCCGACGTTTCAACATGGGACTGGCACGCAACTCCCGAGGCCAGCAACTGCGGCGCTACCTCATCGCAGCCGTACAGGTTGTCATTCCGATGCTGCTCATGCGCCAAAGCTCATTCTCCCTGCCGGCTGTCTGCGCACTGCTGACTGCCACGCTGTGGATTGTCACCTACAACGTCTTGTACGACAAAACCAACCGGCAGACGTCGCCCGACTACGACAACCACATGGACATCGCTTTCGGTATCTATATTTTCGGATGGCTGTCGGCTCTGCAAGGCATCACAGCAGCATTGTCGCCAGCGGCAGCAGGCATCGTCACAGGACTTGCCGAAGCGGCAATTCTGATAATTCCGCTGGCTCATATCGGCTACTATTCCGTTTACCGCACATGCATCGACGATGCAGGAATGATTCCCATGCTCGACACATACGCATCGGAAACAGTCGAATATGTGCGGTCGCTCGGCATTGTGAAAGTAGTGGTTGTAGTAGCCGGATTTATTGGCTTGACTGCCGCTCTTGTGGCAGCCAACTGGCAGACGGCATCGCCTGCCGACACCACATGGTGGCTCTATGCCATCACCGCTGCGGTCTTCGCCTATTTCTCCGTCTACATCTGGAAACCGCGCCACGGACTGTTTGTGCGCACCGGTGTGGTCAATCTGTATATCGACGTGCGCGACTACTTCCGTGGCTCGCGCCGCTACCGCACCGGCATGGAGCAACGCCTGAGCGACCTCTCGGTGACGCGCAATGCCGAAGGCGGAAAGCCACACACCGTGCTGCTGGTGATCGGCGAGTCGGCATGCCGCGACTATATGAGCGCGTTCGAACCCGACCAGCCGTGGGAAACAACCCCATGGGAAACGGCTATGAGCCGCGATAGGCGTCATTTCTCGTTTTTCCGCAACGCATACTCATGCGCCATGCAGACCGTCCCGGCGCTGGAACGGGCTTTGACCGAACGCAGCCAATACAACAACCGTGAGTTTTCCGACTCTGTGTCGGTTATCGACATCGCGCGCAAGGCAGGTTACCGCACAAGCTGGTTCAGCAATCAGGGGCATATCGGAAAGAACGACACGTCGGCAACTCTCGTGGCTTCAACCTCCGACCGCGCCGAGTGGACTCTTTGTTCGGTCGAGGCGCAATACGACTCTTCACTCATCGACTTTCTCGACACGATTGATCCCACGGTCGACAATTTCGTTGTGCTGCACCTGATAGGCAGCCATTTCAACTATGAGAACCGCTATCCGGAATCTTACGCCAAAGCCAACGGACTGCGCACCGACTTGGGCGATGTGGAATGCTACCGCAACTCCATCCACTTCACTGACAGCGTATTGCAGAAAGCCTTTGAAAAAGCGAGCCAACGCCTCAACCTCGAAGCGATGGTCTACTGCTCCGACCACGGAGGCATTCCCGACATGCGACGGTCGCCGCGCTTCCTCGGATTCAAGATGGTGCGCATCCCGCTATGGACCTACCTGTCCGACAGCTACATCGACCGCCATCCCGCCGTGGCGAAGGCTCTCGCCGACAACCGCGACCGATATTTCACCAACGACTTGCTCTACGACCTTATGTGCGGCATCTTCGACATCCGGTCAAACCGCTACGACCCTTCACAGTCGCTGGCGTCAGCCGACTATTGCTACCAGCGCGCCGACATGCTGACATACGACAACCGCATCCGTGTGGCCGACGATGATTTGGACAAGGCATAAGCCGGAAAATCAAAATTTCAAGCAAAACAGTGCATTTTTTAGATGACTTCCCTTGGTTATGCGACAAAATTTGCCCATTTTTGTCGCATAATTTGCGACGTTATTTCAAAATAAATGTCGCTTCAAGCAAAATTTGATGTCATGTACATACACGAAAGAGACAATTGGACAGCATTCAGATGGGATGCATCAGCGCTTACGGCACACCTTGAAAACGTGAACCGCAAGCAGGGTCTGCTATATGGCAGACTCGCCTCTCTTGGCTTCGACAGCAAACTGAAGGCAATGGCGGAAAACCTGACCTATGATGTGGTGTATTCATCTGAAATTGAAGGCATACGACTGAACACCGACGAAGTGCGCTCATCCATTGCCCGAAAACTTGGCATCAAGAACGTCAAGCAAACGGCTCCATCCCATTATGTAGAATCAGTGGTCGCGGTGATGCTCGAAGCCATAAACAATTACAAACAGCCATTGACTAAAGAGAAACTATGCGCATGGCAAGCGGCGTTTTTCCCGACTGGCTTCAGCGAGGGCTCGCGGATTGAAGTGGGAAAATACCGCACCAGCGAGGAACATATCATATCAGGAATGTTCGGCAGAGAGAAAGTGCACTATATAGCCCCGTCGCCCGACCGTGTGGATGCAGAGATGCAGAAGTTTATTGAATGGTTCAACAAAGAAGACAACACAGGCTCCGTAATCCGCTCCGCCATCGCCCACCTCTGGTTTGTGAGCATCCATCCATTTGAGGACGGAAACGGACGGCTGGCACGCATCCTCTCCGACATGCTGCTGGCAAGGGCTGACAAGAGCGAGTTTCGCTTCTACAACATATCATCGCAAATAAACAAGGACAAAAACCACTACTATGACATCTTGGAGAATGCTCAACGTGGCAACGGAGATGTTACAGAATGGATTCTATGGTATGCCGACACTCTATCCGCGGCACTCAATGAGGCGGAAACAATCGTCAGCACCGTCCTTAACAAAAGTTTGTTTTGGCAGAATGCCGCTTCACTGTCGCTGACCCAGCGACAAACCGATGTGCTGAACATTTTTCTTGACGGCTATGAGGCAAAAATAACATCCAAGATGTGGGCTTCGCTTGCAAAATGCTCCAAAGACACTGCAATCCGCGACATCAATGACCTTGTAGGCAAAGGCGTCCTGCGCGAAGACATTCCCGGAGCAAAACGGCCAAGCTTCTCTATTGTTTATAGTCCCGACGACATTTCAAGGTTTTTCTCCGACATCAGAATAGAGGTCGACAACAATGCCTACTACCTAAACGCGACCTATAAGGGAGCGGCGCACGTGAAAGAACGTATATTGCCTTTGGACGCTGAAAGAGTTAAAAATGGCGAATTGCCCTTGGCGAACCTTATTGCAAAATACTGCTCATATCTATCCGGCAGCATATTATTTTCATAAGACAGGCTGCGGCTCGGAAAATCAAAATTTCAAGCAAGCTTGATTTTGTTTTTCTCTCGCCTTGCACTATCTTTGCAAAAAAATTAATAATCAGAGTGGAAACGAAATATATCTTCGTAACGGGAGGCGTGGTTTCTTCGCTTGGAAAAGGAATCATTTCTTCCTCATTGGCGCGATTGCTGCTTTCGCGCGGTTTTAGAGTGACTATCCAAAAGTTTGACCCGTATATCAACATCGATCCGGGCACATTGAACCCATACGAGCATGGCGAATGCTATGTGACTGTCGACGGCCACGAGGCCGACCTCGACCTCGGTCACTATGAGCGTTTCACCAACGTCCACACTACTCGCGCGAACAACATCACCACCGGACGTATCTACCAAAGCGTCATCGACAAGGAGCGCCGCGGAGACTATCTCGGCAAGACGGTGCAGATTATCCCTCACATCACCGACGAAATCAAACGCAACGTGAAATTGCTCGGAAACACCGGCAAATACGATTTCGTAATCACGGAAATCGGCGGCACCGTGGGCGACATCGAGTCGCTGCCGTTTCTCGAGAGCATGCGTCAGCTGAAATGGGAGCTTGGCTCTAACTGCATCTGCATCCACTTGACATATGTGCCGTTTCTCAACGCCGCAAAGGAGTTGAAGACGAAGCCTACGCAACACTCTGTAAAGCAACTGCAGGAGGTGGGCATCCAGCCCGACGTGCTTATCCTGCGCACAGAAAAGGAAATCCCGACAGCAATGCGCCGCAAGGTGGCATTGTTCTGCAACGTGTCGCCCGACGCTGTCATCCAATCCATCGACATGCCGAGCATCTACGAGGTGCCGATGGGCATGCACGACCAGCATCTCGACGAGATTATCCTGAAAAAAACCAACACTCCATACGAGGGCGAGCCCGACATGAGTCAGTGGAAAAACTTCCTCGACAAGATGAACAATGCCACAGAGACTGTCACAATCGGTCTTGTGGGCAAATATGTCGAGCTTCAGGACGCATACAAGTCAATCAACGAGGCTTTGTTCCAAGCAGCCACCTACAACAACCGCCGTCTCAAGCTCGTGAGCATCCACTCCGAGAAGGTGAACGACGACAACGTGGAGTCACTGCTCAAGGACATGGACGGCGTGATTGTGGCTCCGGGATTCGGTCAGCGTGGCATCGAAGGCAAATTCTCTGCGCTTAAATGGTGCCGCGAACACGACAAGCCTACATTCGGCATCTGTCTGGGCATGCAGTGCATGGTGATTGAGTACGCTCGCAACGTGCTCGGACTGAAGGATGCAAACAGCACCGAGATGAACCCGCAGACTCCTTACAACGTCATCGACCTTATGGAGGAACAGAAGAGCATATCCAACATGGGCGGCACTATGCGTCTGGGCGCATACGACTGCGTGCTCAAAGCCGGTTCGAAAGCGGCTGAGGCTTACGGCTCAACACACATCAGCGAGCGTCATCGCCACCGCTTTGAATTCAACGAGGAATTCCGCAAGCAATTTGAGGACGCCGGTATGAAATGTGTTGGCGAAAACCCTGACACACACTTGGTTGAAGTCGTTGAGATTCCAGAAAAGAAATGGTATATCGGCACACAGTATCACCCTGAGTACAGCAGCACGGTGCTTTCTCCAAACCCGCTGTTCCTCAGCTTCGTGAAAGCCGCCATCGACAATCAAAAGAAATAAAATAAATAACAGAAGAAAATAATGGACAAAAACACGATTCTCGGCTTGTTGCTGATGGGTGTGGTAATCTTCGGATTCTCAATGCTCAACTCGGGCGACGACCAAAGCAACCAGCCGACAACCGAAAAGACTGAAAAGGCTGACGCAAAACAGGCCACAACCGACATTGCCGACAGCCTCAACGCCAACGAGCTTGCCCGCATCAAGACCATCGTGCGCCAATACGGCAAGCAGGACGGCGACAAGATGGTGCTGACAAACGACAATGTGAGTTTCACCGTCGCTTCCGACAGCCTTACCGGCTCGGTTATGATGGACGGCAATATGACCGTGGCTCTCTCTGATTTGCAGCACGCTCCGTCGGCCGACAACCGCCTGCTCTACAACGCGGCGATGAAGAAGGTGCGCGACGCCGCCGAAAATGTGGCTAAATACTCCGACTTCGTGCAGTTTGTTGGCGGTGGAAACAAGACCATAAAACTTGAGAACGAGCTGCTGACGCTCGACCTCTCTTCGAAAGGCGGTCAAATAGCGAAGGCTACGCTGAAGAAATACAACGCTTTCCAACATGGAAAAGATGGCAACTGCGTGCTTTTCGACAGCAAGCACAACTCTTACGGCTTCGCCATCAACACCGACACACACCGTTTCGACACCAAGGAGTTCAACTTCACTCCGGTGCAGGAAAACGACTCTACGGTGCTGATGAAACTCGACTTCGGAAAGGGCGTTTACTTCGGCATCCGATATACGCTTCCTAAAAACAGCTATCTCGTGCGTATGGAGGTGGTGCAGCAGAACATGGCTGCCGTTATCTCTTCCAACGTGTCGACTATGGACTTTGAATGGAGCCAGAAGATGATGCGCCACGAGAAAGGTCAGACTTTCGAGGAACGCAACAGTGGTGTGTTCTACAAATTTTCGGGCGACAACGTGGAGAACCTCAGCGAGACAAGCAACGACGAGGATAAGACCAACAACCACTTGAAATGGGTGGCGTTCAAATACCAGTTCTTCTCTTGCGTGCTTATCGCCGACCAGCACTTCATCGGAGCCGCTCCTATGAAAAGCGATGTCATCGACAAGAACAGCGAGGAGCACAACGACTTCCTCAAAGACGTGTCGTTCAACAGCTCGCTTGAATACAACGTGAACAATCCGAAACCAGCGGCGTTCAACTTCTTCCTCGGCCCGAACGAGTACAAACTGCTCTCGTCGTTTGACGACAAGATCTCGCCCGATGAGGATTTGGAACTCACTCGCCTGATTCCGCTTGGATGGTCAATGTTCCGCTGGATAAACACTTGCATCATCATCCCTATCTTCAACTTCTTGGGAACGATGAACTTGAATTACGGAATCATCATCCTGCTGCTCACAATCTTCATCAAACTCGTGCTCTTCCCGCTCACCTATAAGAGCTTCTCTTCTCAGGCGAAGATGCGCGTGCTCGCTCCCGACATCAAGGAAATCAACGATAAATACCCTGGCAACGAAAACGCGATGAAGCGCCAGCAGAAGATGATGGAGCTTTACAACCGCGCGGGTGCCAACCCGATGAGCGGATGTCTGCCGCTGATTCTGCAAATGCCGGTCTACGTGGCTATGTTCTCATTCCTGCCGTCATGCATCGAGCTGCGCGGAGAGTCGTTCCTTTGGGCTTCCGACCTGTCGGCGCCCGACATGATTCTCGAATGGGATGCAAACATCCCTGTCATCAACTGGATTTTCGGGCATCATCTGAGTCTCTTCTGCTTGCTGATGACGGGTGTGAACATCATCTACACCTACCTCAACATGCAAGCAAACCCGAGCAACAACCAGATGCCGGTAATGAAGTGGATGATGTACCTGATGCCGGTGATGTTCCTCGTGTTCTTCAACGACTATGGAGCCGGTTTGAGCTACTACTACTTCATCTCTCTGCTCATCACAATCGCTCAGACATACGCTTTCCGATTCATCATCAAGGAAGACAAGGTGCGCGCCAAGATGGCTGAAAACGCCAAGAAACCGCGCAAGAAAAGCGGATTCATGGCTCGCCTCGAGGCTGCCCAGAAACGACAGGAGGCGATGCTCCGCGAACAGCAGAAACGCAAGAAATAATTCTGACTATTGCCCTGCGGCAATACTTTTATAACCAAAAGGACTGACACCCCGTGCCAGTCCTTTTGGTCTATATATGCTCAACGTAAAAAAGACGGAATACGCGAGCTCTGCGCCACGAAACAATGTCAACGCGCGATGCGGCTATTCTACCACTATCTTCCGTGTCTTGTCAGCCACATGCACCAGGTAAATTCCGGCAGACGGAACGGTCACGACATTATCTTTTCCTTTGTAGATTAGCGCACCGTTGATGCCATAGACCTCTACCGATGTAAAATATCCGATGATTTCAATCTGATTGCCTATCGCTCTGATTGTGTTGCCGTCAGCCACGGTGACCTCAACTCCGGAAAAGCCCATTATGTTGCTGAATTCATTCCAGACTTCCGCCTGCTTATAGGCGGTGACAGACATAATTGGGACAATCAATTCGCAGTTAGTTTTATTGACTCCGTCAAACACATAGCTGCCACACACTGGCGGAATTTCAGCCAACGATGTTATCTTTTCCAAGCCGATGCAACCCTTGAAAGCATATTTCCCGATGCTCGTCACGCTGTTCGGCAATGTCAGTTCGGTCAAGCCGCTGCAACCATAGAAAGCACCATTTCCGATACTCGTCACACTGTTAGGCAATGTCAGTTCGGTCAAGCTGCTGCAACCGCGGAAAGCAACATCTCCGATGCTCACCAAGCTGTTAGGTAATGTCAGCTTGGTCAAGCCAGTGCAATCGCGGAAAGCATTATCCCCGATGCTCGTCACGCTGTTGGGCAATATAAGTTCGGTCAAGCCACGGCAACCGCGGAAAGCATATTTTCCGATTTCCGTCAGACTGTTGGACAATGTCAGTTTGGTCAAGCCGCTGCAACCATAGAAAGCTCTTTCTCCAATGCTTGCCACACTGTTTGGCAATGTCAGTTCGGTCAAGCCGCTGCACCCATAGAAAACTCTATCCTCAATGCACTTAAGGCTGTTAGACAATGTCAGTTCAGTCAAGCCAGTGCAACCATAGAAAGCAGAATCCCCAATGCTCGTCACGCTGTTCGGCAATATAAGTTCGGTCATGCCACTGCAATCTTGGAAAGCACCATCTCCGATGCTCACCAAGCTGTTAGGTAATGTCAGCTTGGTCAAGCCGATGCAACCCTTGAAAACATATTTCCCGATGCTCGTAATGCTGTTTGGCAATGTCAGTTCGGTCAAGCCACGGCAACCCTTAAAAGCAGAATCCCCGATGCTCGTCACGCTGCTCGGCAATATAAGTTCGGTCAAGCCACGGCAACCCTCAAAAGCAGATTCTCCAATGCTCGTCACGCTGCTCGGCAATATAAGTTCGGTCAAGCCGTTGCAACCCTTGAGAACATAATCCCCGATGCTCACCAAGCTGTTAGGTAATGTCAGCTTGGTCAAGCCAGTGCAACCATAGAAAGCACCATTTCCGATACTCGTCACACTGTTAGGCAATGTCAGTTCGGTCAAGCTGCTGCAATCCTCGAAAGCACCAAATTCGATGCTCGTCACGCTGTTAGGCAATGTCAGCTCGGTCAAGCCGCTGCAACCGTGGAAAGCATAACTCCCGATGCTCGTAATGCCATCTCCGATTGTCACTTTTCTTATTCCATAATCCTTAAAAGGCGAAGTGCCATAGCCATAGTTCCACATTTCGCCACTTCCTGACAACGTGAGGTTGCCTGATTCGTAAAGAGTCCATGTTATTGAATCTCCACAACGCCCGGATATTACGACACGCCAACTTATGTTGCTGAATTCTTTCCAGCCTCGCGCCTCTTTATAGGCGACGACAGATACTATCGGAACAATCAACTCGCAGTTAGTTTTATTGACTCCGTCAAACACACCAGAGCCACACACTGGCGGAATTTCAGCCAACGATGTTATATTCGCCAAGCCACTGCAATCGCTGAAAGCAGAATCCTCTATGCTCGTCACGCTGTTAGGCAATGTCAGTTCAGTCATGCCTGTGCAACCCATGAAAGCATAATCCCCGATGCTCGTAATGCCATCTCCGATTGTCACTGTTTTTATTCCATAATACTTAAAAGGCGAAGAGTCATAGCCATAGTTCCACATTTCGCCACTTCCTGACAACGTGAGGTTGCCTGAATCGTCGAGAGTCCATGTTATTGAATCTCCACAACGCCCGGTTGCTGCGGCAAATGCATTGGCACACATTAGCACCGACGACAAAAAGACTATCGTCAGAATCGTAATTTTCCGTTTCATTACTATTTGTTTTTAGAGTTTTCAGTTGTTTTTAATATTTCCAAATTATATGTGTAAGTGCCGGCATCAGGGATTATTCCGATTTCCTCGATTACCACCACAAAACAATGTCAACGTAGGCAACCGCGATGCGGTTATTCTACCACAATCTTCCGTGTCTTGTCAGCCACGGTGACCTCTACTCCGGAAAAACCCTTATGTTGCTGAATTTATTCCAGTCTTCCGCCCGCGTATAGGCGGCAACAGATCCTTCCGGAACAATCAACTCGCAGTTAGTTTTATTGACTCCGTCAAACACTTCGGGATCACACACTGGCGGAATTTTAGCCAACGATGTTATCTTCACCAAGCCGCTGCAACCACCGAAAGCACCATTTCCTATACTCGTCACACTGTCAGGCAATATCAGTTCAGTCAATTCGCTGCAACCCCGGAAAGCACCATCTCCGATGCTCTCCAAGCTGTTCGGCAATGTCAGTTCAGTCAAGCCGCGGCAATCAGAGAAAGCATGCTCCCCGATGCTCTCCAAGCTGTCAGGTAATGTCAGCTTGGTCAAGCTGCTGCAACCGCTGAAAACACTACCATCAATGCTCTTAAGGCTGTCAGGCAATGTCAGCTCAGTCAAACCGATGCAAGCAAAGAAAGCCCATCCCTCGATGCTCATCACGCTGTTGGGCAATGTCAGCTTGGTAATGCCGCGGCAACCGCTGAAAGCAGAATTCCCGATGCTCTTAAGGCTGTTAGACAATGTCAGTTTAGTCAAACCGATGCAAGCAAAGAAAGCAGAATCCCCGATGTTCTCCAAGCCGTTAGGCAATGTCAGTTCTGTCAAACCGCTGCAACCCATGAAAGCAGAATTCCCGATGCTCTCCAAGCTGTCAGGCAATGTCAGCTCGGTCAAGCCGCTGCAACCATAGAAAGCAGAATCCCCTATGCTCTTCACGCTGTTGGGCGATGTCAGCTCAGTCAAGCCAGTGCACCCATAGAAAGCTCGATCCTCAATGCACTTAAGGCCGTTAGACAATGTTAGCTCGGTCAAGCCAGTGCAACCACGGAAAGCTTCATACCCAATGCTCGTCACGCTGTTGGGCAATGTAATCTTGGTCAAACCGCTGCAACCCTCAAAAGCTTCACCCTCTATGCTCTTCACGCTGTCAGGCAATGTAATCTTGGTCAAGCCTGTGCAACCGCGGAAAGCTTCATACCAGATACTCGCCACGCTGTTCGGTATGACACTGTTTTTGCATCCTGCAATCAATGTGTTGGTTTTCTTATCAATTATTGAATTGCAATTATCACGGGAGTCGTAGCAACTGTTTCCACTCTCTACTGTAATCTTTTCCAAGCCGCTGCAATATGCGAAAGCACCATCCCCAATGCTCTTCACGCTGTTGGGCAATGTCAATTCGGTCAAGCCTATGCAACCCCCGAAAGCATAATTCCCGATACTCGTCACGCTGTTGGGCAATGTCAGTTCGGTCAAACCGCTGCAACCTTCGAATGCAGAAACCTCGATAATCCTCACCCTGTTGGGCAATGTCAGTTCGGTCAAGCCGCTGCAGCCTCGGAAAGCAGAAGCCTCGATGCACTCCAAGGTGTTGGGCAATGTCAATTCGGTCAAACCGCTGCAACCATAGAAAGCCCATCTCCCAATGCTCGCCACTCTGCTCGGTAATGTAAGTTTGGTCAAGCCGCTGCAACCGCGGAAAGCATCATCAGCGATGCTCGTCACGCTGTTCGGCAATGTCAGTTCGGTCAAACCGCCGCAACCCTCGAATGCAGATTCCCAGATGTTAATCAATATGTTTGGCAATGTTAGCTTGGTCAAGCCACTGCAATCCTTGAAAGCACAAGCCTCGACAACCCTCACACAATTAGGCAATGTCAGTTCGGTCAAGCTGCTGCAACCCTGGAAAGCGCCATCTCCGATGATCGTCACGCTGTCAGGCAATGTCAGTTCGGTCAAGCCAGAGCAACCGCAGAAAGCTCCTTTCCCGATGCTCGTCACGCTGTCAGGCAATGTAAGTTTGGTCAAGCTGCTGCAACCCTGGAAAGCCTCGCTATCAATTTTTTTTAATTTCTTTGGCATGACAATCTCTTCCAACTTGTCGCAACCTTTGAATGCCTCTTTGCAAATTTCCTCGACACGTTCGTCAATCTCGTAATATTTTCCAGCATACGCTTTTGCATCGAGAAGTTTCTTATAGTCATCACTGTACACCACTACATCCTGCGGAATTGTTTTCTTCTCTGTTTCTAATGCTGACAAATCATCTTTTTCCATGATATATACTTTAGTTTATTTTAACAGCCTGCAAGATAGCGCAAGAACTCTTTTCCTCACGCCATCTTTTCCAAGCCTTTCTATTCGTTTATATTTTCACTTTTTTGCTTATAAACTCTTCACAAGTTTTTCCCAGTCTGACTTTGTCATATTTCCAGGCGACAGCGAGACGTTCTGGCAGCTGTTGAGCAAAATCAGATTGCTGTAATTCTCCAGACCTTTGATTCTTGCAAACCATTCTCTCCGACTTCGCATAAGCACTATGACTTTCTCCTCTTCCATCGCGCGATAAATAAAATCGTCGACATACTTGTCAGACGGCAAGTCGAACGCCATTTTGTGTTTAGTGTGGTACGGGAAACATTCTATACAGAAAACTTTCTCTGAAATCTCGCATCCGCATGCTTTCTCCAATTCTCGCACGCGGTCTTTCCACCATTTATAGCCTAGATGGGACTCGCCTATCGCATTCACAACTGTTTCTGGATCACGCAGCCAAATGAACTCCTTGTTGATATGCCACAACTCCTCGCAAATCTCTTTCTCATAAATGTTGGAGAAAGCATTATTACCGTTTGGCAGCACTGATGCCGCCTGAATCGCGTTGCCGCAGCCCACAAAAGTCAAATCTTTTTCGCTATGTCCAGGATTGCCATTAAGCAGATAGACCTTAGCCTCAGGATCGCCGTGATATGGTTCAGGAAGTGTGTCAAGCACAATCTTTGATTTAACAGCAGTCGTCAGGCTGTTGATTACTGGCTTGTCGCAATCGGCGACAGTGTCGCTAAGTGAAATGTTTAACCATGGATTCTTCCTGATTTTGGGACTCTTCATGTTTTGGGGACTCTTCATGTTTTTTTGATTCTTCATGTTTTTGCAATTTGTTTTCCGAATCTGCAAAATTAACAAACAAGAACACAATAATTACCCCCCCCCGTTAATTTTAGTTAATTATGTTGCAAAACATTTTTCCATAGGCTTGGCGTGTTGTCGGTAAGAATAAATGATGCCGAGAATATATCGCAGGGAGGTGCGCAATGTGTTCATACCCGTTCCCTTTTTCACATATCCACCTCTGTGAAACGATTGAAAGTTCGACCGTCTCTTGTAACCTTCCCGAAAAACATCTTTTCAGGGCGCACCCAATATGCCTTCTGTCCATACAAGGCTTGATAAACCACCATGCGTTCCAACGTCTCTGAATCAAAGGCGGAATGGAAAAACTTATACTTTCCGCCCTTGAAGTGCTGAAAATACCGATATTCTTTTACCGGACAGTCCATAAGCATCTTTTGGGCAAGCGGTGCGTACCATGCCTTCACCTCCTGCTCTGTTGGTGTGTGGCCGCCAGGGAAACGGAACACATTGCTGTAGTGCTCCATAAACAACGGGCAGAAATGGGCGATGCTGTCGCGCTCGCCAAAAAGTCCCCATACGCGGTCTTTGTAATATGGGTTGCAGCGATCAAATTGTATGGCTTCCAGTTCGGCAAACTCCTCAATCAACGCCTCGTCAATGACCAGCCGCTGATTGCCGTCCCTTCTCGGTGCCTTGTATTCGTGCTCGCCGACGCGCTGCTTCAAAAATTCGGTCATCTTGAAATGAGGATTGCCAAGCAAGGCCGGTATGCCCACCACAGGGGCAAGCATCTGGGCAAGGAATGCTCCGCAGCTGTTGCCAAGAAGCAAGTCGGGATGCTCCCGGTCGATGATTGAGCGAATCTCCTTCAGTGCCTCCTTGGGATGCAACGGCAGGTCGGGTGTCAGCACAACTGCCGACCCCTCGAAAGCATCACGTAACGCCTTTGCCATCGCACAACTTCCAGTGGCAAAAAATCCATGCAGGAACAGTATCTTCTTTTGTGTCGTTTCTTTCATTAAATTCTTTTATCTTTCCGTTGGCAGCCTATACGGCCGCCTAATCAATCTCGAGACACTGCTTGATGGCGGCGCGGATGGCGGCGGAGTCGGCATTGTCGCGCTGAAGGATGGTGAATATCGATTTGATATATTCATCCTTGTTCTGGCAGCCGCACAGCTGCGCCACGTTGCTCTGCACAAGCATCGTTTTCTGGTTGTAGACACGCAACACGCTGCGGTAGTCGCCCTCCTGGACATAGCGGTTGAAGTCACGGCACAGTCCCTCATAGATTGCGCGCGGACGTATCTCCTGTCCAAGATGGTCGAGATGGTCCTCAAGGGCGTTGATGTTCTGAAAACGGCGGTCAACGACCACCTCGATGGTGCGTTTCACCTGATGCCGGGTGTGCATCAACGCCTGCTGCCGCAGTTCTGCCTTGAAGAGTTTGAGGATGTTGCCACGCACATGCGAAAAGGCCTTCACATCATCCTTGCCGTGCACTCGCGCCACGGTGCGTATCACCCCCTCAAGCATCATTATATTCTCAATTTCAGCCACATCCGGCACATAAATCTTCTTCTGACGCAGATAGTCAACCTCATTGGCGTTGCGCCGGTCGCGGTCAACAATGCCGCGCGAGTCAAGATGATGGAAGCCTTGAATGTCGTTGACGGAGCGCACCGTTTCTATCACCTTGTTGCAGCTTCCCATCGGCTTCACCGTGTACTCCGGGAAAATCAGCGAATACAGCCTGAAATCAAGGCTGTGGGTGCTGTCGCCCTCCACAAAAAGCACCGGTTTGCGGCTGCCCATAAGGTCGATTATCAGCTGGTCGCTCAGCGACTCGTGCGGACGGATTATCTCATAGTCCCACGTTTCCGCCTGGATGTTGCATCCTCTCACCCACACCGTGACGTTGTCGGTGCGCGACGTAGGAAACTCGATGTCGTGGGTCATGTAGACAAACGTGCAGTCGGGGCGGTGCCCCTCGATGGTTGTCCAAAGGCTTTGCGTGATGCTGCGGTGCAGGAAAAGCGTAGGCGAGTCAACAAAAATCACGCTGCCCTTCGGAGCATACAGCGTCGCGCCGATATAGAAGAACACGGTTTTCTCGCCCGCCGACAGCTGGCGGGGATTGAAGGCATTGTCGCCAAGACGGTTGGTAAACTTTATTTTACCGCCCGACCTCTGCACATCGTTTTTCGGAAACACTTCCTTCCACAGTCTCACAACGGTATCGATTTTAGTGCGCGGCAACGGGATGTCGGCGGCTGCGCCGATACGGTTCATCTTGTAGGTGAACATATCGTTCATCTCATCGTTGAGCAGCATAAACAGCAGCATCTCAAACTCTGTCTCGGCTACGGGTTTCACAAACTGCACCGACTGCAGCGCCTGCTGATAGAACGTTGTGACCGACTGCGCCTGTATGTCGCCGTCTTTTATCGGATACAAGGCTTTGAGAGCGGAAATTGTGAATGCACGGTTGCCAAGGTCGGCAATCATCCGGTTGACGAAGCGTGTCTTGCCAGAGCCGTTGGCTCCGACCACTGTGATTTGCTGGCGTCCGTTGAGCGACACCGGCTGCTGCCCGTCTATTCGTTTCGGAAGCGTTATGTCCATCGTATTCAGATTTTTGTCAGTGTAAAGTTACGCACTCCTTTTGAGACAAGCAAGAGCTTAAGCATCAAGGGCATGCGACGGTTGGCAGAAATGCTGTTAAATATTATTAATCCACTTGCTTGACAATAAAAATTCAAATAACTTTGTCATTGGAAATTAAGCCATTTATTATGAATACACAAAGAACAGCTAAAGCAGAAACATCAGACAAAAAGATAAAGAGGATTATGATTTCTGAGAATTGCAATCTTTCAAGCAAATTGTCAGAAATTAGGCATCAGGATTCGACTGAATTGATTGTTTCGATTGTTAACAATGTAACGGTTATGGTTGACAAGGGCATCGTTCTTGATGATTACACACATCTATTAATTAAAGCTGGCAAATTAAACATAGATGTCTCGCTGACGTTAGGGAAGCACAGCGAACTGATTATTTCGCCAGGCTGCATAGTCATAGGAACTGGAAATATTGTCGGCAATTTTTCCCACCTCTCAGCTCCGATAGAGAAAGTGTTTGAAGAAAGCGTCAATGTTACGGGATTTTGGACAAACGACCGCGTCTACCCACAGTGGTTTGGAGCTGAAGCCTACGACTGTGAAACGCCAGAGCTGCCGACTGGGCAGGAACTCTCCGATAGCTCAGAGGCAATCGAGCGTGCCGCCAAGATGACGTGTTGCGGTGAAGTTTTTCTGCCAAGAGGCGTGTATTTCCTTGACAAGCCAATAAACTTGAGTTGTGGCGTGACAATAGCTGGAGAAACTGGCATCTACAAAGATGATGTCAACGGAACTATTTTAATTGCTAAAATGGATTATGACGCTATACAATGGTCCACATCGTCAGATAATAAAAATCAAGAGGAGGAAATTAAAGAGGAAGATATGCGCTATGGCAATTATCTGTTTCACATAAATATTAAATGGGGAAAACAGCCAAAAGAGCGTAAAGACTGGAATTCCCCAACATGGGAACTGGGCTTCACACAAATGTGCACGACGATAAAGAATTTGAGAATTATCAATAGAACGGCTCCACAAGACGAACCCATCGACAGATTGCCGGCGTGTGTGCTTACGGGAGCTCCTTCCGCCTTCGACAATGTGATTTTCAATGATTTTTGTCAAGCCGTGCGCTATGTTGACGAATATATTGACAACAAGCGAGTGACCAACTGCACGTTCTATTGCGACCCGCCACTATATGTGGGAAATTTGCAATTTTTCGCTTTCAACCTCGGGTTCCTTGGCGATGGAGTGCTGTTTGAGCATAATGCCGTTCACGAAGGCAAGTACAACAAAGGGCTGCGTCTTAACCACTGCGGTGGAGCAAGCGTCAATTCAAACATTCTGAACGCAGACGTGCTTATAAACAAGAGTATGGCAGTTGACTTCTCTTCCAACCATATGGAAGGAAATAAGACCGTAGAAATTAAAAGTTCCCAAGTTGCGCTTCGAAGCAATTACATATGGATAGGCAATCAACCGGCAGTAAGGATTTATTCCGACAGCTATGGCAATAAATCTGTTGTCACGATGGACGGCAATGTGTTTCTGTTCAAAGATACAATAACCGACAGTTCAAAGGATGAGTCTCTGTTTGTCTGCGATGCGGAGATTGCCATTGATGAATTTTCAATCCTGAACATCAGCAACTGCTATCGATATCGGAGTGGACAGAATTTTGGCGACACTCGGACATTTGGAGTACAGGTTTACAAAATCAAAAATAACTCGTTATTTTCGGAACTTGAAGAGTTCAACAATTATTCCTATGCCCTATCGCAATCGTCATGCATTTGTGGAGGCTTTGCCGTGACTGGAGCTCCATTCGCCACAGCCGTCTCTGACTGCCAAATTGATCCGATTGCGATGCTTAACGGAGATGTTAAATGGATAGGAGAAACAGGTGAATATTCATATTCAGCTCAAGTCCTTCTCGACAAAAAGCGTGGCATTGGGCTGTCGTCTGTCGACTTTAATTGGTGGGTAAATGATGATGGCGGGCATACAGCTTCATCGGCTACAGTCGAAAAGTACGAAAAAAAAGATAACGATAAAGATGAAGATGAAGATGAAGATGAAGATGAAGATAATGGTAGGGGAGTGCTGATAAGTCTTGGCAAAGCAACAGGGAAATATCTGTTGCGACTGTTCCGCATCAGGCTTGACAAAACAGAATACAAATATGTCGACATACCGATTTGTGATTCCCAATACATTTACGACAATGGAGTGTCGGTGAATGGATTTGGATGGAAGAACAGCGATGAAAAGGGAAGCGTAATAATCACGAATCCTCAGATTAAACGATTCGAGATTCGACAGAACAATGTCAACGTAGTGATTGTTGGAAGAATAACCCCCGACACGGATAGTTGGGAAGATGGCGATGTAATATATATTCCTGCCACAAGTTCAATAAAAATAGTTAACCATTAAAACCAAGGATATGAAACGAAATGCATTTTTATCAGTATTAGCATTGTTGTTGGTCACTGTTACAGGTGCATACGCCAAAACAGTTTCAGTACATGTCACAGAGCCAGGCACGTTTGCCGAGGAATTGGCAAAGCAATGCGATTGGACTACAGTCGACACCCTTACCGTAAGTGGACCGATCAATGCCGATGATGTTCGGCAAATAAGGAAAATGGCGAATGGCATGGATGCCATTTGGCATCCAACAGATCGCGAACACCAGAATGGTCCATATCTCGTTGTAAGCCGTATTAGCAACAGAGACGGCAAGTTGGTCAGGGTAGACCTTACTGACGCCACATTTACCGCGAATTTTGAAAAATTCATTTTTTACTATAACGATGCAAAGGAAATCATTTTGCCAAAGCAGTATAAAACCAGGTCTGTGAAATTTGCCAATCAAGCATTTTATAATTCTAAGATAGAGACGATTGGCAATTTTCCAGAGAATGTGTTTTGCATAGGAGATAGTGCCTTCTTAGACTGTAAGAATTTGAAAGGGTTGGACTGGAAGAACGTTGCAACCATCGGAATTCGAGCTTTTCGTGGGTCAAGTATGAAATTTGAGAAATTTCCCGAAAATCTGACACGAATTGAGAAATATGCATTCTATGGAACAAAGAATGTCATTAGTGCGCCATTTCCTGCCAGTCTGACATATATTGGAGACTATGCTTTCTGGGGTTGCACACTGCCACCAGAAATAAATTTGACAGACGTGAATGTAGGATCTAAAACGTGTTTTTGTGGTACGAATGGTGTAAAATCAATAACACTGACATATACTCCAAATTTCGATGACAGCCATCTACCTAAAGCACAAAGTTTTGAACACATGAAAGAGTTGGAGACAGTGAAGATTACAACAGACTTTTTTTTACAAGCTAATTTCAAAGAATGTTCCAATTTAAAGAATGTGCACATACCCAACTTGGGAAATATCGATGACTGCAATTTGGTGAATGAAGTACATTTTGATCATTCTGATTATAGCACCGGATATTATAATTATGTTCTGAATTTTTCTAGGTTATTAAAAGTTGATAGAAGATATTATGGACCTGACTATGCCTCAACGACATACGGACTGGCGACCATGGACGGAGCCTTATATCGTTTTGTCGGCTCAAATCAATTGTCGAGATTGTTAATGCTGCCTTCCGGAACTACGTCATATACATCTCCTTCAAGATGTTACTATATCAACAACAACGCATTCCAACATTGTGGAGGCCTTGAATATCTAAAATTGACAGAGGCCCAAATTAGCAACACCGCACTGAACGAGTATTTAAGAAACACAAAAATTGAGATTCCAGATGACAATCCATACCTTAGAAAAGGAGAGAATGGCTTTATATATAGCTTTAGATATAATTACGAGAAACAGGAATGTATTATGTTTGCAACCTCTGATGTCCAATCATCCAGAACATTGGTGGTCGACGCTCCAATTTTTGATAAAAACAGTCTGTTGCTTGAATATCCGGAATTGACCAAAGTAGTTATCAAACAAGATGTAAACGACGTAACATATCTATTTCCAAATGCGATAAACTTAAAGCGAATAGAGTTTGAGTCAACGACGCCTCCAGATGTTAATGATTTAGACAATACTCTTGCCGAAATGCAGAAACACGCTTATGATGACGACTACTTCATCATCGTGCCCAAAGGCTCGGAGATGAATTATATGAACCATCCGTTCTGGTACAGATTCCTTGTTAAGAGTTCCGACAGCGTGGCGGACATTTCGTCAGATGAAATGAAAGTGACGGTTGACGGCCGCATGGTTAGAATTGCTGGAATTGATGAAAAAGAGAGTGTTGAAGTGGTTAATGCATGCGGACAAATTGTGTATTCGGGTGCTGATCACGAAATCGCGATGCCTTCGGCTGGGATTTACATTGTACGTGCCAGCTCTCATGTCCGCAAAGTGATTGTCAGATAGCGGAGTCCTATAGCTCTTGGATAAGAATGCTCCGACCAAACAAACAATTTAAATGACCTACCAAAATATTTCAGCCACGACATGGAAAGGGAAAAGGGTGATGGCGACCACTGCGTTGAGCGTGATGAGAAGCACGGTGCGGTCAGCGCGTTTCATCGCCGCCTCAATGTTGCCGGCGCGCAGCATGCGGCGTGCGGTAACGGCCGAGCGTATCGACAGCCACGACAGCGGAAGCAACATATAGAAAAACGGACTGTAGAGCAGTGAAAGGGGCGCGAACACATTGAAAAACGACAATGCGATGATGACAGTCGTGACAACAGCGGCACGCAGATGCGTGGGGCAATGGCGCACGGCGTCATCAGCCGCCCGATGCTTCTCAACGGCCTTTACACCAAAGATTTGCGCGAACTCAGGCACGAGTCTTGCCTCTGTCCATTGCGGCAGCCCTTGGCGCCACACCTTCGTTTCCGCCGCAAGTCCATGCGCGGTCAATTCCTCAAGGCTGAACGGGCCTTCGCTATTTCCGTCCTTTATCATCCAATACTTCATACGGCAAAGTTACTGATTTTCCTCAAAAGAATCATCGTTCAGAGCATCTTTTCAAGGATGTCGAGAGCGTGGAGCATATCGGCATGAAACGTGGCGTGCGAACGCAGAAAGTCTGTGCGGCCGTCTGCCAGCAAGGAATACAGCTCAGGATTCATGTCGTCGGCAAACGAGGAAATGGCATACTCGATGTCGTCGCGCTGCCAGTCCATTGTCGAATGGGCATAGACACGCTCCTTCTGGTGCAGGAAGCAATAGGCGGTCTCGATACCGGCGCGCGTAATCATCGGTCGTAGCCCTCCGGACGCATTTGACGCTGCTCCACGCTGTAGACGTAGCCATAGCTGAGAAGATACGCCTTCAGCTGCTCCGGGTCGCGGTTGTAGGCATAGCAGATCTGTTCGAGCGAGTCAAACTCCTCGTCGCGCAGCAGCATATTGATTGTTGACACAAGTATTGCGGGGTCGGTTGGCAGATAGTCCATATTCTTGTCGTTTTTTTCACTCCATCAGCGGTGCCTCCACAGCATCGTCGCTCTGCTCCTGAAGGAAAAGGAAGTAGTCGGAGAACGAGCGTCCCTCCTTGAGCAGCAGGTCGAAATTCTTTTCACTGATAAACACAGGGCGCACCTGACGCGGAATGACAACCTGACGGTCGGCAAACAGTTGACGGCTGTAGTCCTCAAGGTCGGCGTAGCTGGTGAATCCCTTGATTATGATTATTCCGAGTTGTCCATACGTCTGACGGTCGATGTCAAAATCGCGCACAGCATAGTTCGAGAAGTTGTGGCGTGCCACGTCGAAGAGCAGACGGTTTGACGACACGCTGTCGACAGGATACGTGAGCAGGCAGATGTGCGGACCCTCGCGCGACGTGTCAAACGGCGTATACTCCGTCGTGGAGTTGACCGCCGCAGTGTCGTTTGTGAGCCGTATCGACCAAATCATGCCACGCACGTTGCCTCCGGCTCCCGAATTCGGTTTTCTGCCTTTGGCAAGATCCTTCAGAATCGACGAGGCGAGCGGTGTGATGTCGGTGTCGGGATAGCGCACAAGCAATTCCTTGAGCGTTTCCTGGAAACGGTCGTATTTCTTCTCCGAGAGGTAGGAAAGTGCGTCGAGAAGCATGAACTTAGGCATAATTTTCGACAACGGATATCGGTTCATAATCCCCTGATACCCCTCATGCACCGCTGCGTTGCGGTTTGCAAGATAGTCGGCATACGTCTTCTCATACATCCGCTCCTGCTCGCTCTCCATGTTGCGCAGGTTTTCGATATAATTCGAGTCAGCGAGAGCCATACCATATTTCGTGTCGGCAAAGTCGGCAAGAATCTTCTGCCGGCATGTCTCTGCCTTGTCGGCATATCCGTAACGCACATACATCAGATACATATTATAATATATGTCAAGGCGATACACATTGTCGGGATAGCGGGTCAGCAGCTCGTTGAACGCGGCTTCGGCGGCATTCACATCCTCAAGTTTGTCCTTCAGGATTATGCCCATATTAAACAGTCCCTCCTGCACAATGTTGTGAGAGTTCTGTATTTCCTCCTCCGTTTTTGGAATCTGCACCAGATAGTATTCCGGGAAGTGCGGATCCTGCTCATGCGCCAGCTGTTCCTCGTTTTTCTTCCGGGCGGCAATCTCCTCGTCGCTTAGCGGATTGCCGAGGGAGTCGACCATCTCTTTCTGCCTGTCGTCGTCGCCATAGTCTGCCTCCGAATTGAAGTCGCCGACAGAGAATGTGGTCTTGTTGGCGCGACGCCAGTCGTCTTCCAGCTTACGGCTGCCCCAGCGGCGCTGAAACTCCGTCTTGCCGGCATTTTTAGTGGCAGTGTTGTAGAAATACCACGACTTGTCGGTGTTGAGCGTATAGTTCTGCGTGTTGCTCTTCAACTGGCTTCCGGCAGCGTCGGGCCGCGACGCAAGCGCCTGCAGCGCAGCCTCCTCAGCAGCTTTCTTCTCCTTGTCTTTCAACTCTTTCACCAATCGGTCAGCCACCTTCTTCTGCTCCTCCGGCGACAGTTTTGAAAGCGCCAGCAACGAATCCTGCAGCGTGACATTCTGCGAGTAGACAGCCAGTTCGTCGAGCACGTCGCTGCGCTTCTTCAGCATCGCATAGTTCTGATAGTCCTCCGGCAGCTGCGCCACGCCCTCAGAATAGCAAGGCTGCGCCTTGTCATATTCATAGCGGTCGAAATAGAGTCCGCCGAGCGTAATCTGGTTTATAGCCTTGTCGATGCCGTTGCGCGTGCTTTTCTCATTGGCAAGCACATAGTTTTTTATGGCGTTTGCCGTGTCGCGGCGCGACAGGTAGAGATTGCCTATGGCATAGTATATTTGGTCGAGGTATTCTTTGTTGCGGTCCAACCGCGCCATGCGCTGCAACGACCTTACCTCTGAATTGATGTTCTGTCCGGTGTAGACCTCGCTCTGCTTGATGCGGGCGTTGAACTGCGTGCGGTAGGTGGCGCTCGACGCTCCTGCCACCGACTTGAACATACGGTAGGCGGCAGCCTTGTCGCCATTGGCCTCATAAACCTGCCCGAGCAAAAATGCCAGACGCGTCTTCTGTGCGCCGCCAGTGTCTTTGTACGCCGCAAGCAGCACAGGCGCCGCCTTGTCGTATTGGCGCGTCTTCACGAGGAAGTCGGCATAAGCCGTGTTGTACATCGTGCGCAGCCGCTTGTTCACAAGCTCGTCCTGCTTCAGCCGCGACAACACGTTCTCAGCCTCGTTTGTCCATCCCAGCGCGCAGTAGCTGCGCAACTGCCATATCTTCGCCTCTGTGACGAGTTTCGGGAGCCACGGGAAATAGCGCTCCACATACATAAACGTAGCCGCCGCCGCGGAGAAGTCGCCTTTCAGATACTGCGCCTCGCCCATAAGCCGCCACGCATTGTGGAGAAACGGATTGTACTCGTTACGCTTCAGATAATCACGATATTTCGGGTCGCGCATCTTGCTGCGGTCCTTCTTCGGTTTCTTCTGGATGGAATGGAGGGCGATGGCTTTCTGCATCTTCTCGATTGTGCGGTCGAAACTCACCGACGGATGCGTGGCTTTGTCGTCGGCAAACGACTCGGCGGGATGCACATAGACGAAGTCGGAATAGTCGTCCTCATATTCCTCCTCCATCTTCTTCAACTGCTCCTTATAGTGCTGCTCTCCGTTGAAATAAACGTTGTAGCGGGTGGTGAACGACTGCATAAAACGGGAGCCGGCGGTGTTTTTCTTCGTGCTGCACGACAGCAACACGGAGCACAACACTGCCACCACAACCGTCCAATATGTCGCCGTCCGGCACTTCATACATAATATTAACGCTCGCGCACGCTTTTTATTTCAGTGCGGCATTTAAAAAAATCGCCCCACCACCACCGATTTTCCCAACTGTATATTTGCGCAATAAAAATTAATGTCTAATTTTGTGAAACTAATAACAAACAAAACTATTATCATTTAATCTTAAAGATATGGCTTTTCCTTTTATTACCGCAGAACAGGCGGCTGAATTGGTGAACAACGGCGACAATGTCGGTTTCTCTGGTTTCACCGCTGCCGGCACGCCTAAATTTGTCGCTCCTGCAATCGCAGCTAAAGCGAAAAAAGAACACGAAGCCGGACGTCCGTTCAAAATCAACGTATTTACAGGTGCTTCGACCAATGACTACATCGACGGCGAACTTGCACGTGCCGATGCCGTGAATTTCCGCACGCCGTATCAGTCATGCAAAGACACCCGCGCACGCCTCAACGCTCACGAAATCAACTATTGCGACATGCACCTCTCTCAGCTTGCGCAGAACCTCCGCTACGGATTCTTCGGCAAGATGGATATGGTGGTAATCGAGGCTGGCGACGTGACCGACGACGGCGAAATTCTGCTCGGACCTGGTGTGGGCAACATCCCTTCGCTCGCTCACCTTGCCGACAAGATTGTAATTGAGCTCAATGAGCATATCCCGGCTGAAATCCGCGGTCTGCACGACATCTACATGCCGCTCGACCCGCCTTACCGCCGCGAGATTCCCATCTATAAGCCAAGCGACCGCATCGGTTCTCCGGTGTTGAAGGTCGACCCGTCGAAAATCGTGGGTATCGTAAAAACTTACAACACTGACAAAGTGCACGGATTCTCGCCTATCGACGAGACCACTATGCGCATCGGTGCAAACGTTTGCAAATTCCTCATCGGCGAGCTCCGTGCCGGACGCATCCCTAAAGAATTCCTGCCGTTGCAGTCGGGCGTGGGCAACATCGCCAACGCTGTGCTCCACGGCTTAGAGGAAAGCCCGGAAATCCCTCAATTCGATATGTACACCGAAGTGATTCAAGACGCCGTGCTCGACCTTATGGAGAAAGGCAAATGCCGCTTCAGCAGCACATGCTCGCTCACATTCTCCGACGAGACAATGGACCGCTTCTTCAAAAACGTTGATTTCTTCCGCGACAAGGTGCTTATCCGTCCGGGCGAAATCTCAAACAACCCTGAGATTATCCGTCGACTTGGCGTGATTTCTATGAACACTGCTCTCGAAGCCGACATCTTCGGCAACGTCAACTCAACCCACGTGGTGGGCACCAAGATGATGAACGGTATCGGCGGCTCCGGCGACTTCACTCGCAACGCCTATATCTCTATCTTCAGCTGCCCGTCAATCACAAAAGAGGGCAAAATCAGCAACATCGTGCCGATGGTGTCACACCTCGACCACAGCGAGCACTCTGTGGCTGTGCTCATCACCGACCAGGGTATCGCCGACCTCCGCGGAAAGGATCCGTTGCAGCGCGCCGAACTCATCATCGAGAACTGCGCACACCCGGCCTACCGTCCGTTGCTCCGCGACTACTTGAAGCTGAGCAAAGGCGGACACACGCCTCACACCCTCAAGGCTGCCTTCGCATTCCACGAAGAGTTTAACGCTTCGGGCGACATGCAGAAGACCGACTTCTCGAAATTTGCATAATAAACTACGCATAAACACCATCTAAAAGGGGTTGCCGAAACCATACGGCGACCCCTTTTTCATATATTTAGGTGTGAAATCAGTTGCATTGTGGTTTTTTTTGTCTAATTTTGCGGCGCAAAAACAAGAGAGAATTATTGATATGCCGAAAAATTTAGTAATTGTCGAGTCACCTGCAAAGGCTAAGACAATCGAAAAGTTTCTGGGAGACGACTACAAAGTAATGTCAAGTTATGGCCACATCCGCGACCTTCAAAAGAAGGATTTCAGCATCGACGTGGAGCACGACTACAAACCCATATATGAAATCCCTGCCGACAAGAAGGAACTTGTGAAGCAGTTGAAGGCTGAAGCGAAAAAGGCAGACACGGTCTGGCTCGCTTCCGATGAGGACCGCGAGGGAGAAGCTATCGCTTGGCACCTGTACGAGGTGCTCGGTCTGACGCCGGAAAAGACAAAACGCATCGTCTTTCACGAAATCACCAAAAGCGCAATCCTTCACGCCATCGAGACGCCACGCGGCATCGACATCGACCGTGTGAACGCCCAGCAGGCGCGCCGTGTGCTCGACCGCATCGTGGGCTTCGAACTGTCGCCTGTGCTTTGGAAAAAAATCAAACCGGCTCTCTCCGCCGGACGCGTGCAGAGCGTGGCGGTAAGACTGATTGTGGAACGCGAGAAGGAAATCAAGAATTTCAAGGCTGAGGAATACTACCGTGTGGTGGCTTTGCTCCACACCGACAATGCGGCTCAGCCTATTCGCGCTGAGCTCAACAAGCGTCTGCCAAGCAAAGAGGCGGCAATGGAGTTTCTCGAATCATGCAAGAACGCAACGTTCAGCATCAGCGAACTGACAGTGAAACCGCTGAAGAAGTCGCCGGCAGCCCCGTTCACCACGTCGACGCTGCAGCAGGAGGCTTCACGCAAACTGGGATTCACCGTGTCGCAGACAATGATGGTGGCTCAGCGCCTCTACGAATCCGGACATATCACTTACATGCGTACCGACAGTGTCAACCTGTCGTCGCTTGCTCTCGGCACTATCAAGGAAGAAATCGCAACTACGCTCGGCGACAAATACTACAAGGCGCGCAACTACCACACCACGGCAAAGGGCGCACAGGAGGCTCACGAGGCTATCCGCCCTACATACATCTCACACCACGAAATCTCGGGAACGGCGCAGGAGAAACGCCTCTACGACCTTATTTGGAAGCGCACCATCGCCACTCAGATGGCTGATGCCGAACTGGAGAAAACCACCGCCGAAATCAGCATCGGCGGACGCCAGGAAAAGTTTGTGGCTACGGGCGAGGTTATAAAATTCGACGGTTTCCTGCACGTATACATGGAATCGTCCGACGATGAATCAAACGACGCGGAGTCGGACACCCGTCTGCCTGAACTGAAAAAGGGCGAGACTCTCGCGCTCGATGAAATCGACGCCACACAGCGCTACACGCAGCAGCCGCCACGCTACTCCGAGGCGATGCTCGTAAAGAAACTCGAGGAACTGGGCATCGGACGTCCTTCAACCTACGCTCCGACAATCTCTACTATACAGAACCGCGACTACGTGGAAAAAGGCGAGAAAACCGGAACAAAACACGACATCTGCCTGCTCGAGCTGAAAAACGGCAAAATCAAAGAAACGAAGAAGGAAGAGTCGTACGGCAACGAGAAAAACAAGCTCATCCCGACAGATGTGGGTATGGTGGTAAACGATTTCCTTATGGAATATTTCCCCGACATCATGGACTACAACTTCACTGCCAACGTGGAGGAGAAATTCGACCATATCGCTGAAGGTCAGACAAAATGGAACGACGAGATTGCCAATTTCTATAAACTGTTCCACCCGGAAGTGGAAAAAATTTCCAACCTGCGCCTCGAACACAAGGTGGGAGAACGCGTGCTCGGCACCGACCCGAAAACAGGCAAAGAGGTGTCGGTGAAAATCGGACGTTTCGGACCGCTCGTGCAGCTCGGATCGACCGACAGCGAGGAGAAGCCGCAATTTGCATCGCTGCAGAAAGGACAGTCGGTAAGCGACATAACACTCGAGGAGGCTCTAAAGCTATTCGAGCTGCCACGCACTCTCGGAGACTACGAGGGCGAGACCGTGACGGTGGCTATCGGACGCTTCGGCCCATACGTGAAACACGGCAAAATGTTTGTCTCGGTGCCTAAGACGCTATCACCGCAAACAATCACCCTCGACGAGGCGGTCGAGCTGATCAAGAACAAAGCCGAAGCAGAGAAAAAACGCCTGGTAAAAACATTCGACGAGGAGCCGGAGATGGAAATCCTCAACGGCCCTTACGGAGTCTATATCTCATACAAAAAGAAGAACTACAAGATTCCGAAGGACAAGGATGCGGCGGCTCTCTCGCTCGATGATTGCCGCGCAATTATCGAAGAGGCAGCAAACGCGCCTAAAAAACCGCGCCGCACCGTGCGCCGCACTACAAAAAAATCATAATCGCGATGACTCCAACATACATCCATCTTGAGTCGATACGCTCCACCAACACCTATCTGGCGCAAAACGCCGAAGGTGCTGTCCACGGCACCGTTGTCTACGCCGACTGCCAAACCGCAGGACGCGGACAGCGGGGCAACTCGTGGGAAAGCGCCGACTTCAAAAACATCACGATGTCGATGTTGCTGCGCCCGGCAAACGTGAAGCCAAGCTGCCAGTTCTGGCTGTCGGAAGCGGTGGCGCTTGCTGTGGTGCACACCCTTGACCGCTACATCGACAACGGCGTAAGCATAAAATGGCCTAACGACATTTACTGGAACGACCGCAAAATCTGCGGAATCCTCGTGGAGCACTCGCTGTCAGGCGGAAAAATCGACCACACGATAGCGGGTATCGGACTCAACATCAACCAAGAGAAATTCCTGTCTGACGCGCCCAACCCCGTGTCACTACGCCAAATCATCGGCTGCGACACCCCGCTGCCCGATGTGCTGCACCATCTTTCCGAAGAGCTGCTGCGCCTTGCCGACTCGCTGCCCGACAATGCCGAGTCGCTGCACGCCGAGTTTCTCAGCCGCCTATACCGCCGCAACGGGTTGCACACCTACCGCAACGTAGCCGACCGGACGGCTGACCATCTCGCAGCCGGCGAAGAGTTCTGCGCCGAAATTGCCGACGTGGCTTCCGACGGCATCCTGACCCTCGCCCGCCCCGACGGCTCCCGCCCTCGCTTCGCTTTCAAAGAAGTAGAATTTGTAATCGGGAAATAAAGGGTCTACACAAATATACTCTCGCACAACTCATTGGCTAAGCCGGTACGTGCCGGAGGCACTGTCTCATCGGATATACTCTCGCGCAGCCCATTGGCTAAGGTGCAATCTCTTCGGATATACTCTCGCACAGACAGATGGCTGAGGCGGCACGTGCCGGAGGCACGTCACTTTTCGGTAACCCGGTACGCGACACAGGAGCGTGCCGGGACCGTGCATCTCCAAGCCGTCAGCGTGCCGGAGGTACACCACTGCCCACGATTATTTAGAAATAAAAAAGTTCCGCAAGCGATGCTTACGGAACTTTTTGCGCTTCAAGATGGACTTGAACCAACGACCCCCTGATTAACAGTCAGGTGCTCTAACCAACTGAGCTATTGAAGCTTTAAAATTTGCGCTTCAGGATGGGCTTGAACCAACGACCCCCTGATTAACAGTCAGGTGCTCTAACCAACTGAGCTACTGAAGCGGGTTGCTTTTTTGTTTTAGCGTTGCAAAAGTACGACTAAGTTTTTAATTGTGCAATTTTTCAAGCGCAAATTTTCAATATTTTTTTGTCATCCTATCATTTCGTGCGTTTTACCAGCCTCGAACTGTCTGAAAAGCAGTAATATTGTCCAGGCAATACTTATCTGAACGCAAAAAATTTGTTGAGCAGAAAGTTGGTAGCCCCAAACGGGAAAAGTCCGACGAAGTTGGCGAGGTCCTTGTTGACACCCACCCACTGCACGAGCACAGCGACGACTCCGAGCTGCACAAGGTAGGCTATGCCGTAGGCGGCAAGAAACATCAACGCCTGGCGCCCCATACGTCCTTCCGTGGAGCGGAACACCCAAATGCGGTTCCAATAGAAGTTGTTGACAAGCGCCAGCACGTATGCCACAATGTTGGCTACATAGAAATTGATGCTGAACAGATGCATCAGCAACCAGCTGACTGCCATTATTATCAGAAAATTGGCGGTGCCCACAATGGCAAACCGTATTATTTCTCCATAACTTTTTCTCATATTGTGGTGACTGCGGCCTTGCGGCGGAATTTACGGATTTGATAAACAAACATTACAACCGCAGCTACGGTGGCAAGGAAGTCGCTCACCGGCATACTTGTCCACACCCCGTCGACGCCCATCCACACGGGCAGCAATGCCAGTCCGGGCAGCAGAAACAACAGCTGGCGCGACAGCGACAGGAAGATGGCTATAAACGCTTTGCCTATTGACTGGAAGAATTGGCAGATGATTATCTGCGCGCCAACTACAGGAAATGAGAGCATACTGATGCTCAACGCCTTGGACGCCTGTTCAACGAGCAGCACGCTGTCGGTGAACATCCCGACAAGCATTCCCGGGAAAAACACTGCAAGAACGAATCCCAGCGTTGTCATCGTGCATCCGGCGGCGATGCCGAGCTGCACGCTGCGGCGGGCGCGGTCAACGAGTCCGGCGCCGAAATTGTAGCCCGTAATCGGCTGCATTCCCTGCGCTATGCCCATCACAATCATCACGAAGAGCATCTGCACGCGGTTGATGATGCCGAAAGCGCCCACACTGTAGTCGTCGCCGTGCGAAAGAAGTTGGTAGTTGATGAAAATCACTATGCAGCAGGCACACACGTTCATGATAAACGGCGACATTCCGATGCTGAAAATCTGTTTCACTATGCGCTTGCGTAGCTTCAGCGTGGAGCGGTGGAAACGGATATACGTTTTTTTGTCAAGAAAATGGTGCAGCACCCACACCAGCGCCACCGACTGCGACAACAACGTGGCGAAAGCCGCGCCACGGATACCCCAGTCAAATACGAAAATAAATATCGGGGCAAGCACAAGGTTGCACCCCACGGAAAGCATCGACGAGAGCATGGCCTTCTTCGGATAGCCCGTGGCACGCATCACGTTGTTAAGGCCTATCATCATATACGAAACTGGCGTGCCGAGAAGAATCACCTGCATAAAGTCGCGGGCATAGGGGAGCGTTGCCGCGCTGGCACCGAAGAAACGGAGTATCGGGTCGAGAAACAAGAATGTGACTCCGCCATAAAATGCCGCATTGACCACACAAAGAATCACGACATTGCCGAGAATGTCCTCCGCCCCCTTGCGGTCGCGCTGACCAAGGCGTATCGATGAAATCGTAGCACCGCCAACCCCGACAAGCGTACAGAAGGCGATAAGCAGGTTCATCAGCGGAAATGTAATGGCAAGGCCGGAAATGGCAAGCGGACCGACGCCGTGACCGATGAATATGCTGTCGATGATGTTGTAGAGCGACGTCAGCGTCATTCCGATAATCGACGGCAATGAGTACTGAACGAGCAGTTTGCCGATAGGCGCCGTGCCCAGAATATGTGGGTTGTTGTTATCCATACGTTGTTTTAACCTGACAATCTTTTTTTCGGCTGCAAAGTTACGAAAAATCGGCCGTCTACCAATCAATCCCACCAGTTTTGATTTGCGCGTGCGTAGCGACGTGCCGGAGGCACGTCGCTACGCACGATTATTGTGTTTTCTTACCGCAACAAGTCCTTGTATTTCTCGCCGTTACAACTGACGGTCAGGATTGTGGCCGTGATGATGGCGGCAAGGATTGTGTCGGTGGGGAGGCTGTCGGTGAGCGCCACAGCAAGCACATCGTAAATCATCGCGCCAAGCAGCAGCAGGACAACTCCCATACGCCGCCATAGCAGCAACAGTGCGCATCCGCCCAACGACACCGCATTAAGGAAGCTAAGCATCTGAGGCACATGCGGAAATGCTTCCGTAGGATGAATGCCGAGGATGGTGCGTATCAAGCCGGCTCCGGCAAAGAAATTACCCACGGCACTGAGAGCGTAGACCACAACGCCAAACACCAGTAACCCGAGCACTACAGCATCGTGCTTCTTTCCGGCAGGCATCTCGTCAGCCTGACGCGCCACGCCCACTTTCTCCTCCACAGCATCGTTATCTGCACTGATGCGGCTCTCCACCGCCTCGCGCTGCTCCTGGTCGCGCTGCTCGGCAGCAGCCACCGCCTCGTCGAGCCGGCGGAAGAAGTCCATAAAGTCTATACCGTTGACAAAGCAGAACTCCTCAACGGTCAGTTGGTCGTCGACCGTCGCGGCAGCCTCCTTGAAAATCGACGCCAATGCCGGGTGTTTAAGCACAAGACGCTCTATCTTGGTTTTCGGGTCAAAATTAGCCATAATCGTCGTGTATATACGGCAAAGTTAGTTTTTCTTATCCCTTCGTGCAAAAAATATGTCGCTAAAAACACAACGTTCTGCTCCGCACAACGTCTTTTTATGCGTTGTTTTTTGTTTCCACGGGATAATCGTAGTACCTTTGCAGTGAAATTTGGTTAAAGATTGTGGATAAAGGTTTCCTGGTCTTAATGTTTTAGGTATAAAAATACAAGTTTTTATTTTATGGATTTTCTCAAGAAGGTTAGCTTTCAGCCTAAGTTGATCACTTCGCTGAAAGGCTACAATATGGCACGTTTCAAAGACGATGTCATTGCGGGTATCGTTGTCGGCATCGTGGCTCTGCCTCTTGCCGTGGCATTCGGTATAGCGTCGGGCGTAACGCCGACCGTCGGACTCATCACTGCCGTAATCGGAGGTTTTCTGGTCTCGGCTCTCGGAGGCTGCTCTGTGCAGATTGGCGGACCTACGGGCGCATTTATCGTTATCATCTACGGCATCATCCAGCAGTTCGGACTCACCGGACTCGCTATAGCCACTGTGCTTGCCGGACTGATACTCGTGGCGCTTGGACTGTTCCGACTCGGCACGGTGATTAAATTTATCCCTTATCCAATCGTCATCGGCTTCACTTCAGGTATCGCCGTGACAATCTTCTCAACACAGATAACCGACTTCTTCGGACTTCAGACAGGCGCGCTGCCAGCCGATTTCATCTCGAAATGGGGCGTATACATGACTCATTTCGGCACGACACACCTGCCTACGCTAATCGTGGGTATCGTATCGCTGGCGATAATCATTGCCGCGCCCTACGTGTCGAAGCGTCTGCCCGGCGCGCTGCTCGCCATAATTGTGGTGACAGCCGCGGTGTGGGCCATGCACGAATACTGCGGACTTGAGGGCGTGGAAACAATCGGCGACCGTTTCCACAACCTGTCGGGCACAATCCCGTCGCCACACTCCATCGACATCAACATTGCCACCATCAACGCCCTTCTGCCGTCGGCATTCACCATCGCGATGCTCGGCGCCATAGAGTCGCTGCTGTCTGCCACCGTCGCAGACGGCGCAACAGGGTCAAACACCGACTGCAACACCGAGCTAATCGGCCAGGGTGTGGCAAACGTTGTCGTTCCGTTTTTCGGAGGCATCCCGGTGACCGGCGCCATTGCGCGCACAATGACCAACATCACCAACGGCGGACGCACACCGGTTGCCGGCGTAGTGCATGCCGTGGTGCTGCTGCTCATCTTCCTGTTCCTGATGCCGCTCATCAACCTCGTGCCTATGGCATGCCTTGCCGGTGTGCTCATCATGGTTTCATACAACATGAGCGGATGGCGCACGGTGAAGGCGATTCTGAAAACGCCTAAATCAGACGTGACTGTGATGATTGTGACATTCCTCCTTACCGTTGTGTTCGACCTCACAATAGCCATCGAACTCGGCTTGCTGCTTGCCATCCTGCTATTCCTCCGCCGTGTGATGGAGAACACCGAGATACACCATTTCGGCGAGCAAATCGACATTGCCGAAGGTCAGGAAGTCAACACCCACGAGATTCTCAACCTTGAGCAAGGAGTGGAAGTGTATGAAATCGACGGTCCGTTCTTCTTCGGCGTAGCGACAAAATTCGACGATATGATGCGTTCGATGGGCGACAAGCCGCTTGTGCGCATCCTGCGCATGCGCAAAGTGCCGTTTATCGACTCCACAGCCATCCACAACCTTGAGATTCTCATAAAGTCTTCGCAGAAAGAAGGCATCTACGTGGTGCTGTCGGGCGTGCGCGACAACGTGCATCTCGCGCTTGAGAAAGCTCGCGTCGAGGCGCTTGTGGGCAAAGACCACGTGTGCGACCATATCACGAAAGCCGTGGCTGTGGCAAACCGCCTTGCCGTGGCTATCCGCGAGAAGAAAATAGCCACTGAAGGAGAGGACGAATAATGAAGACCGCAACACTCGACCGCCTGCACGGCATCGCGCTGATAGCGCTGATGTCGTTGTCGGCATTCTACATCGCCGGCATTCCCGAAGTCAAGGCCCTGTCGCTTAGCCCGCTGATCGTGGGCATAATCATAGGTATGATTTATGCCAACACGCTGCGCTGCCGCATGCCGAAGGTGTGGGAGCCCGGCATAAAGTTCTGCACCAAGCGGCTGCTGCGCCTCGGCATCATCTTTTATGGTTTCCGCTTGACACTCAGCGACGTGGCGGCTGTGGGACTGCCGGCAGTAACCGTCGACATAATCATCGTTGCCGGCACACTGCTGCTCGGACTCCTCTTCAGCCGATGGATTAAATTGGACCGCGACACCGCCCTGCTCACATCGACAGGCAGCGCAATCTGCGGAGCCGCAGCCGTGCTCGGTGCAGAGCCTGTGGTGCGCTGCGAAAGCCATAAGACGGCGATAGCCGTGTCGACCGTAGTGGTGTTCGGCACCCTGTCGATGTTCATCTACCCGATAATGTATCGCGCCGGACTGCTCGACGGGCTCTCCGACCGCGCGGTGGCAATCTACACCGGCAGCACGCTCCACGAAGTGGCACACGTGGCAGGTGCGGGCAATGCCATGGACCCGACCGACGCCCTCGGCATCGCGGGTACGGCGACAATAACCAAGATGATACGCGTGATGCTGCTCGCCCCTGTGCTTGTGGTCATGAGCCTCTTCCTGTCGCGGAGACAAAACGACGGCGGCAAGCGCAAAATCACCATGCCATGGTTCGCATTTCTGTTTATCGGAGCCATCTGCGTCAACACACTGCTGCAACACCTCTGCGGCGCGGCGACAGTGAAAGACATACCGCTCAACGGCGCAATCGAATATGCCGACACATTCATGCTCACCATGGCGATGACCGCCCTCGGCACCGACACAGGCATCGACAAGTTCCGCCAGGCAGGCGCCAAGCCGTTTCTGCTCGCGGCGATGCTCTACGTGTGGCTCATCGTCGGAGGCTATTTCATCACCCAAGCCGTCACGGCGGCATTCTAAGCATTGTCGCAAGAGCCGTTTCCGCCAGCATAAATTTGCCGCAAATACCCGTGCAACAAACTTTAAACAAAATTTTGTTGCTCAGACGGAGCAAACATTGTAACTTTGCGGTCGAATAAGGAAATTTTTCAGTAACTAATTACTTATTAATATCATACTATTATGGTCAATTACAAAGATCTTGGTCTCGTGAACACCCGCGAGATGTTTGCCAAGGCTATCAAGGGAGGCTACGCTATCCCAGCATTCAACTTCAACAACATGGAGCAGCTTCAGGCTATTATCCAAGCCGCTGCTGAAACTAAATCACCGGTTATTCTTCAAGTATCAAAAGGCGCTCGCAACTACGCCAACCAGACTCTTCTCCGCTACATGGCAGAAGGCGCTGTAGAATACGCAAAGGAACTCGGTTGGGAGCACCCACAGATTGTGCTTCACCTCGACCACGGCGACAGCTTCGAGCTCTGCAAATCATGCGTTGACTTCGGCTTCTCTTCAGTTATGATCGACGGTTCTCACCTTCCTTACGAGGAGAACGTTGCCTTGACTAAGAAAGTTGTTGAGTACGCTCACCAGTTTGACGTAACAGTTGAAGGCGAGCTCGGCGTATTGGCAGGCGTTGAAGACGAAGTTTCTTCTGACCACCACACATACACCGACCCTGAAGAGGTTATCGATTTCGCAACACGCACTGGCTGCGATTCTTTGGCTATCTCAATCGGTACATCACACGGAGCTTACAAGTTCACTCCGGAGCAGTGCCACATCGACCCACAGACTGGCCGCATGGTTCCTCCTCCATTGGCATTCGACGTGCTCGACGCTGTTATGGAGAAACTCCCTGGATTCCCAATCGTGCTCCACGGATCTTCTTCTGTTCCTCAAGAGGAAGTTGACACTATCAACAAATACGGCGGCGCTTTGAAGGCTGCCATCGGTATTCCTGAAGAGGAGCTCCGCAAAGCCGCTAAATCTGCTGTATGCAAAATCAACATCGACTCTGACAGCCGTCTTGCAATGACTGCCGCTGTCCGTCAAGTGTTTGCAGAGAAGCCAGCTGAGTTCGACCCACGCAAGTACCTCGGTCCGGCTCGCGACAACATGAAGAAACTCTACATCCACAAAATCAAATACGTGCTCGGCAGCGAAGGCAAGGCTGAATAATCACGTATAAACGATATTACACCGAAATCCCGACTGGCGCGCGCCAGCCGGGATTTTTTTTGCAACAGGATTGTAACTCCAAAGCAACAACATTGTAACGTGGCTGTAATCACACTGTTACTTTTCATCGAGATCTTTGCACCAGGAAAAAGACAATAGAAAAGTAAATGAGATTTGTTTTAGGTTTAATCGCCGCAGCGTGTGTAACACAAGCGGCAAACGCAAAGATTTACAAAGGCAAAGTGGTCGACGCTTCCACTAAGGAGCCTCTGATTGGCGCAACAGTGGAAGTTTCGGGAACAAGTATGGGAACGGTCACCGACATCGACGGGTGTTTCACAATCGACTGCAAGGACGGGGCCAAATTGACCGTCAAATATGTTTCCTACAAGACGTCGTCAACAATAGCCTCCGACGGAATGACGGTGCAAATGTCGCCCGACAGCCAGACTCTCGGCGAAGTGACAGTGGCAGCACGCAAGCGCCACAATCTCGACTCGTCAGTGCTCGAGGCTGCGCGCAACGGTCTGACCATGCAGTCTGGAGTGTCTGCCCAGCAGATTCGCCGCACTCAGGACAAAGACGCGTCGGAGGTGATACGCCGCGTGCCGGGAATCAGCATCATCGACGACAAATTTGTAATGGTGCGCGGACTGTCGCAACGCTACAACAATGTGTGGATCAACGGCAGCGCGGTTCCAAGTTCTGAAGCCGACTCGCGAGCCTTCTCTTTCGACATCATCCCGAGCTCACAACTCGATAACCTTATGATTGTGAAATCACCGGCTCCGGAATATCCTGCCGACTTCTCCGGCGGATTTATCCTCATCAACACAAAGGACATCCCTGAGCAGAACGGATTCTCGCTGAGTCTGGGTGGCAACATCAACGAAAAGACTCATTTCCGGAATTTTCTGCACAGCAAAGGCAGCGCGACCGACTTTTTAGGTTTCGACAACGGTATGCGCAACTTCAACGGCGGCATCAACGGACAGCTGCGCCCGACAACAGGCGGCGTAGACCTGAACGGAAACGGGTTCAACAACGACTGGACGCTGCGCACATCGACTCCATGGGCCGACCTGTCACTGTCGGCTGAACTGACTCGCGTGCGGCGCTTCGACAATGGAGCGCGGGCGGGACTGCTCGGCGCCATCAACTATAGTTATTCCAACCGCACGGTTATCGGTATGGAAAACTCCCTGTTCGGCGCCTACGACGTGGAGCACGACACGCCAAACTACCTCCGACACAGCGTCGACGACCAATACACTACCAACGCACGGCTTGGAGCGATGCTCAACATCGTCTACATCTCCGCGTCGGGCAACAACCATCTTGAGCTGAAAAACATCTTCAACCAACTTGGAAAAGACCGCTACACTTTCCGCAACGGATTCAGCGCACAGAGCGACCCCGTGCAAAGCGCGGAATACAACTACAGCAGCCGCGCCACATACAACGGGCAGCTCACGGGCAAACACACTCTCAACGACAACATAATCGACTGGAGCGCGGGGTATTCGTATGCCGACAAGAATATGCCCGACAGAAAGCGCTACACGCTGACCGACGACCAGAAGGACGGCAGATACGGCGTGATTGCCGGCAACGACATCAACCGCGAATACACGCTGCTGAAGGAGCACATTGTCTCTGTCGCTGCCAACTACAGCCGCACTTTTGCCTTCGACCGCATATCTCCAATGCTGAAAGCCGGAGCCTACGGCGAATACCGCACCCGCGCCTACACTACCCGCAGTTTCATCTACGGCGAGCTGCCGGCGTCAATGCGCTATGCCGACATGCCCGAGCTTCTCAGCGACGTCTCTAATTATGGCCCCGACAAGCTGTACCTGATAGAGGAGGTGAAATGGCGCAACAATTACGACGGCAACAATACTCTCGCCGCCGCCTATGCGTCGGTCAACATCCCTTTTGGCAAATTCAACATCTATGCCGGGGTGCGCTTTGAGCACGACCGCATGGAGCTTGTGTCAAACACACAGGACCATCAGAAAAGCCCGACAAGCACATACTACACGTTCAACGACTTCTTCCCTTCGGTCAACGCAACCTACCGCCTCTCCGACAAGCAACAGCTGCGGCTGGCATACGGCAAGTCGGTCAACCGCCCGGAGTTCCGCGAAGTGTCGTCGTCTGTATTCTACGATTTCGATCTCTCGGGCAACATTCAGGGCAACCCCAATCTGACGGCATGCTATGTGCACAACGTCGATCTCCGCTACGAGCTTTACCCGTCGAAATCTGAGCTGGTGTCTGTGGCTTTGTTCTATAAGAATTTCCAAAACCCTATAGAATGGACATACACGGTGGCTGGCGGCACCGACCCGATATACTCCTACAAAAACGCAAAAGGCGCATACAGCTACGGCGTTGAGCTTGACGTTAAAAAATCGCTCGACTTCATCGGTGTCCCCGACCTGTCGCTCGTGTTCAACGGTGCTTTGATAAAGAGCAAAGTGAATTTCGACAAAGGCGACCAGGAGAAAAACCGTCCGATGCAGGGACAGTCGCCATACATCATCAACACCGGTCTGTTCTACCAAAACAGTCGCATCGGTTTAAGCGCAGCTTTGCTCTACAACCGCATCGGCAAACGAATCGTTGGCGTGGGACGGAGCATGGGGTCGGTCGACGACAACGTACGCATCCCCGACTCATACGAAATGCCGCGCAACGCCGTCGACATCAACCTGTCGAAAAAGATCGGCAGCCATTTCGAGCTGAAACTCAGTGTGAAAGACTTGCTTGGCGAATCGGTCGTGTTCAAACAGTTTGAAGACGGAATACGCCTCAACAACGGCACGGTGAAAAATGCCGAGGAAGTGACCCGATGCTACAAACCCGGACGCAACTACAGCCTGTCGGTAACCTACAATTTCTGAAACAGTTTAACAAAACATTCTATAAAACAATGAAAACAAGTTTTTTCAAGACCCTCGCCGCCACTACTTTGGTGGCAATGTCAGCAACCGTATTCACTGCTTGTGACAACGATGACCCAACCCCAGAACCGGAACCTGTGCCCGGACAGCAACAGCCTATCGGCAAAGACGGCGTCATCAAAATCTATGACAACATCCTCTTCGCTGACAACACCATCGGAAACGGCGACCAGGAAGTGATTTTCAAAGGGAAACAGACATTGAAAAAAGGCACATACCTGCTTAAAGGATGGATATACGTTGCCGACGGTGCGGAACTGACCATTGAGCCTGGAACAGTCATCAAAGGCGACAAAGAGACAAAAGCGTCGCTTATCATCGAGCCGGGAGCAAAGATTTTTGCTGAAGGCACAGCAGAAGCTCCTATCGTATTCACATCTGAGCAGCCTGCCGGACAACGTCGTCCTGGCGACTGGGGCGGACTGATTATCTGCGGACGCGCTCGCAACAACCAGAAATCTCAACAAATCGAAGGCGGTCCGCGCACAAAACACGGTGGCGACAACGATGCCGACAACTCCGGCGTGCTTAAATACGTCCGCGTGGAATTTGCCGGATATCCTTTCGAGCGCGACAAGGAAATCAACGGCATCACTCTCGGTTCGGTCGGAAGTGCAACGACTATCGACTATGTACAGGTGTCATACTCAAACGACGACTCGTTTGAATGGTTCGGCGGCACTGTAAACTGCAAGCACATCATCGCCTACAAAGGATGGGACGACGATTTCGACACCGACAACGGATTCTCCGGACATGTGCAATATGCGCTCTCCGTACGTGACTCCCGCATCGCCGACACATCGCAGTCAAACGGTTTCGAAAGCGACAACTGTGCCGACGGCGCGCAGGCCGACCCATACACCACTGCCGTTTTCTCAAACGTGACGTTCATCGGCCCGAAAACTGTTGACAAATCGTTTGTAAACACCACCGACTATATCAACGGAGGCGCTATGAATCCGAAAAACGGTTCTGCCCTCGGACGCTTCCAGTCGGCTATGCAGATACGCCGCAGCAGCCGTCTGAACTGCATCAACTCAATCGCCATAGGATTCCCTATCGGTTTGATTATCGACGGTGAGAAAGGCAACACTCAGTCTATCGCATCCGAAGGCG
>ERZ772805.481-NODE-481-length-45717-cov-5.846612_pt1 | contig 45717 bp, 45 predicted proteins | sample MGYA00511344_ERZ772805 | MGnify/ENA primary metagenome ERZ772805 (study PRJEB29015, sample SAMEA2737730) | human gut metagenome | biome: human gut; feature: human-associated habitat; material: faeces | place: China | collected 2012 ...
AACTGATTCGAGAGCGTTTCTGCACTCGGATTGGTATTGCATAAGGAGTGATTCTAGTATCGTACGGAATTTTCAGTTCTGAAAATTCCTATCCGCGAAAAATAACGAGAGCAACAGCTGTCGTAAAACTTCATATAGAATTTTGCATTCTTTTTTGATATAGTAATGATAGCATAGATTGATGTAATGTGCAAATTAAGATGAAGGACGGACACACAATATGACCGAAAAACCGAACCGGACTGCCGAGATGGCAGATATCCTCCACCAGGCCTCCATGCTCTACATGGCCTCCAATCTCCCGATCGACTATGGGACCGGGACAAAATACACCTCCGTGGAAGTCCATATGTTAAAATATATCATCGATCATCCAGGAAAAACAGTCACCGAGCTCTCCCGCGAATGGGACCGCACCAAGCCGGCGATCTCCCAGATGTTAAAACGCATGGAACAGAAAGGTCTGATCTCCTGGACGACCGAACCCGGTAATAACAAAAAGCAGCTCTACCATGCCACCGAACAGGGGATCCAGCTTCACAGCGCCCACACCGAATACGATATGAACGTCTTTGGACAGACGCTCGACTATCTCCGCGAAACCTGTTCCGATGAGGAGATCGAGACATGTTTTCATGTACTGAAGGAGTATACGAAGGCGCGGAGACGGAAGCATTATCAGGCGAAGTAAATTTGCATTCCTGTTCTGGTAAAGCGAAAATCTGTGTCACTGTTGTCAAAGAATATTCGCAGTCAGCCTTCAGTATTTGCTTATTCCTTTACGCAGCAGAAGCAAAGGATGTCCCTGACTCAGTTAAAGATCAAAAGTCTTATCTGTTTGGATCATGACATGCTCCGGCATTTGTTATAAAAAAGAAAAGTCCTCCGGATCTTACTTCCGTAGGACTTTTCTTTTTTCATTCAGCAGGCTTTTCGACCCGCATCTGAGTATTTTCTTTACAGCTCTGCTGCCTCTTCCAGTACATTTTCTTCTGCTGCATCCTCTGTGTTCGGCTCAGACTCTGCTGCAGTTTCTGTTTCGTTTTCTGTTTCCGCCGTTTCTGCATCTCCGGAGTTTTCGACATCTTCTGCGTCTTCGGTGCTTTCTTTGCTGTCTTCCTCCTTAATCTCATCACCGGAAACTTTCTTTTCGGAAAGCTCAGAGCCTTTTCTGGAAATCTCTTCCGAAACAGCCGGCTTCTCTTCCTCAATAGGTTCTGTATTGATGATCATTTCTGGAAGTTCGATTGCCATAGTAGATGCTTTCTCGATGACCTGCTTGCCATTTTTATCCAGTACTACTTCCAGATCTACATATCCTTCTGCGCTGATTACAACAACATTCTCATTTTCTGTAAATCCAGCTTTATCAAGGGAAATCTTTCCGTCTGTCGTGGACAAAGAGTATGTATTATCTCTATAATATCCTTTTTCGTATGCTTCTCCGTTTACCGTGACACCTGTGATTGCATTCATCCAATCATCATTTCCCATTCCCACTGTAATCGTATAGCTGCCAAAGAAATAGTCTGTGTCACCCACAAGTGGAGCAGGCTTTTCCTCTGACTCCTCCGGTGCTTTCTCTACGAGATTTCCCTTCTGATCGAGAATTACTTCCAGATCTTTATATCCTTCCGCACTGATTACAACAACATTCTCGTTTTCTGTGAATCCGGCTTTATCAAGAGAAATCTTTCCATCTGTCGTTGACAACGAGTATGTATTATCCCTATAATATCCTTTTTCGTATGTTTCTCCATTTACTGTGACACCTGTGATTGCATTCATCCAATCATCATTTCCCATTCCCACTGCAATCGTGTAACTGCCAAAGAAATAATCTGTGTCACTTACTGTCGGAGTCTCTTTTAACCGACCATCATCGTCTCCTTTTTCTTCCTCTTTCTTTGTGATCTCAAACTCAACCGTCTCCACGCCATAATACTGCGCCGAGATCTCCACACTGTACTCGCCAGCCTCTTTAAAGAGATCTTTTCCGAGTACCAGACTTGCTCCACCGATCGTATATCCGATCTTTTCGGAAATGCTCTCCTGTCCATTCGGAAGAAGTCTCTTTTTCGTTCCGTCCGGTCCTGTAAGTACAACGCTCTGGAGATTCTTCCAGATATCACCGGTCTTATCCGCCGTGTTGGTAATCGTCACTTCTGCTCCGGTTTCGAAATCACCGCCTGCTTCCAGTGCTACCTCTTTGAGATCCTTTGCAATCGCAATATTGAATACTTTATCCTCATACCCGTCAACTTTGATGGTCACTTGATTGTCTTTATTGACTGCAAAGAGTGAGCTGTCAAGAACAAGAATATTGTCTTTCAGTCTGTAAAGCTTCTGATCAACCGCCTGATAGGAATTGCCATTCAGGTAGATTTTTCCGTTTTCAACAATCTTCTGTAAGTACGCGGTGTCATCCGACATGATCCGGACATCCTGTCCTTCCAAAATTTCATTGACCTGATCGCCATTCTCATCGACCAGAACAAGCTTTGGTGCAGTCTTTCCAAGATAGGATCCGCTCATCATCGTCCCACCGAGGCGATTATCTTCAAGCACATATTTTACTGCATACGGGCGATTCAGGGTTTCTGCTGCGCTCTCATCTGCAATATAGTCTGCAAAGCTTAAATATTCCCCGTTCTTATTTTTCGCTTTCTCAACTGCATCACGGTATTCTGCAAAGGAATAGAATGTTGTCCCATCTTCCCCGATCACCGCATCCCAACCGCTCATATCGTAATTCCAACGATCCGCGATTGCCTGGGCAGATTCATTTTCCACTCCGATATTCTTAAGGAGAAGTGCGTTCGTGAGCAGATCCGCATCGAACATCAGGTCTGCAGACATCGTCGTGCTTCCGCCTTCTGCTGCATTTCCGCTTCCACTTGTGCTTCCGCCGCTGATGGATGCGCTGGACATCGCATCAATTCCATAGATATCTTCTGTAACTACACTGTTCTGCGCAGCTGCACCTGTGCTCACGGTAAATGTGTAGCTCATATCCTTAAATCCGGTAGAATGTACAGTGATCGTATATTTTCCTGCTTCTGGAATATTGTTGCGTCCGTTTTCTGCATTCTCATCATTGTAAAGGACAAACGTGTTTCCGATCAGATACCAGTCACGGATCTTCTCCAGTTCGGTCGTATTTCCATGCGGATCTGTAAGTTCCACCTTGCTGACCGGAATCTCGATTCCATAAGTCATGTTCTTCACTTCAAAGTGAATATTCTTTCCGCTTGTAATTGCTCCAGCCTCTTTTAAGACCATGCTCGGAGCCGTTCCGTTTACAACCTCGATCGGGATCAGTGTATTCTTTCCGCCGGAGGTGATGCGCAGGTAATAAGAACCGTTCGAGTAGAAATTCGACTGGCCCAGCGGTACAATGATCTGTCCAACCGTATTTCCGTAATGCTCCCCCAGCTTCTTCTCATATCGGAGATCACCGTTGATCGTATTGTTGTAACCCTTTCCAGATACCAGTGCTACTTTTGTGATCTCATCAAACCACTGTTTGTCCACCTCTTTCGTATAGTTAAACATTACGACAGCCTGTCCGCCGACGCCATACAGATTACTCTTGTCCTCTGTCAGCTCTGCTGCCGGTGCATAGTAACGGATCCCGCTCTTTTCCTCTCCGAGATCAAAGGTCGTTGTCTCCGGTTTCCATCTGATATTTCCGTTCTCATCATAGTTATCAAGATGATAATCCCACACATATACAGATCCATGTGCCAGAAAGGCAGCCGGTGCTGTATTTTCGCGAACTTCCGGTGCTTCCGGATTCTCATTTTCGCTCAGACGGATGATCTGTGTTTCTCCATCTTTTCCTGTCACGGCAAGAACCGCCGGGTTTAAGTTTGTAATCTCCCATTTTGCAATGGTTCCGTCACGATCTACTTTTGTGAACGCAGATGTCACATCGGTTCCATCGACTGTGAGTGTGCAGTCATCCAGGGAGTAGCCTTTTGCAAACGCAACCGTCACATACTGGCTCCATCCGAGATCCACCAGCTTTGTCTGGCTCTCTACAACAAGAGTTTTTGTCTCCGGAGTTTCCTCATTTCCGGAATCATTTCCGCTGTCTCCCGGTTTTTCATTGCTGCCGGAATTGTTTCCATTGTTGCCTGTATTTCCATTATTTCCGGAATTGTTTCCGCTATCGCCTGCGTTTCCGTTGTTTCCGGAATTATTTCCACTGTTGGAGGAATTCCCGCCGGAACTGCTTCCTGAATCGCTGTCCGAAGATCCATCACTTCCTCCGGATCTTTTTCCGGATGCCTTCTGCTCACCACCCGGTGCATCATACTCTTTTCCGTTTGCATCAACCCAAGCACCGTTCGCATTTACCTTGTAGCCATCCGGTGTCGTACCGTCATGTGCCATTTCACCGGACGCACTCAGATAATACCAGCGGTCACCAACCGGAACCCAGCCAGTTGCCATACTTCCGTTCGCCCACAGATAGTACCAGTCCTTTGTCACCGGATTCTGATACCATCCGGTGATCATATTTCCGTCTTTGTCGAAGCGATACCATTTCCCGTTCTCAAAAAGCCACTGGTCTGCGGCATATTCACCTGTAACACTTCTGTATTTCCATGCTCCTGTCTGCATCGACTGCTCCCATCTTCCTGTCGGGATCGCAGTCGCTGCCGGAGACACCATGGTCGTCATCGTCATAGATAATGCAGCGGCTACCGCCACTCCCTTGAATCCATTTTTTCGAATACCTTTCACCTTTTATCCTCCTCGTATGTTCAATTCAATTTGAATGCCAGCACATTATAACAATTCAATGTTGTTTTCTCAATAGATTATATGAGAATGATTTTCAATATCGTTTACATGGGAAATTTTCTCATTTACGTCAAACTTATACCCGTAGGCATTTCGTATCACGCGTAATCACTTGCAACACCATTCATCTTCACGCGAGTGCGTATCTTAGGCACGCAGTGCCTTTTTGTTTACCGGGAAGTTCCATCGGAATTTTCTGGTAAACAAAAAACTGGTTTTATGTACATTCTCTGCACACAAAACCAGTTCGTCATTCTCCCGATATTCTTTTATCTCCTACGGCTTACAACTCTTACAAGCCTCATATCCCTCTTCGATCAATTTCGACCGTTTTCCCGTATACTCTTCCTTATTTTCCGCCTTGATCTTCTCGACAGAGGTACAATCCGGGCGGTGGAACTTCATGGTCTTTGTATTGAGGATGTAGGTACCGCTCTCCGAATCAGATGTTTTCGAAACTGTACTGCCGGAACTGCCCGCGGACGTGTTCTTTCCGCCCGAAGAAGTATTTGCGCCATTTTCGGAAGCGCTGCTATTCCCGCTGCCTGCAGCAGCTGCGCTTCCGGCGCCTCCATCTTCCGCCAGCCAGTTATCCCCGGTCGCATAGTCGATCGCAACGCCCGGCTGGACATTATAGACATAAACGCAGAACAGGACACCGTCTCCATCGTCCTCCACCGACTCCGCTTCCATCAGAACGCCGGAGGCCAGGAGATTGTCTCCCTCAAAGATCGGCGTCACCCGGTAGAGCACATGGTTCCCGGTTTCTTTTACATAGTCGGCTGTCAGGTTTTCGAACGGCAGCATTCCCTGAACATTCAGATATCTTGTTCCGGTGATCAGGTTCTTCTCATTTGCATTCTCCGCCGTCAGCTGGTATCCGATCAGATGGCAGCGGTTATACACATATTTTCCATCCACGAAGTCATACTTCTTATTGTGCCAGCCCGTCGGCTTGACCTCCCCGATCGAGCCGCGTTTTTCCGTCGGCATCGTATCCGTACTTACCGAAGCGTATGCCACGCCGCATCGTCCCAGCGCATCGAGGTCACTGTAGCTCTCAAAGGAGACATCCGTGAGATCGCTCTCCGAAAAATACGGAACATTTCCATTGACCGCAACATACGGTGATCCGGAATATTCCGGAATATCCGATAACTGGAGGGTTCCGGAGCTTCCGCTCGTTTTCGATGAGCCGGAATCGCTTTTTCCTGACTGATCACTGCCCGCTCCGGATGCTTTTGATTCCGCAAGATCTCCCAGAATATTTCCTGCTGCCTGTGCAATATCAGACGCCGCGCCTGCTCCCGACGCGACATCCGCGCCCTGGCAGGCAGTTACCGCGAGTGATACCGCGGCGATCACGCCGAGCAGCCATTTTCTTAAATTTTTCCTCATCTGTCATTTTCCTCCGATGTCATGATTCTATTCCGTTCTTCCCTCTGAAAGATTTACCTCACATAACGTTCTCTCGTGATCTTTTCATGGGACGAACCGGCAAACTCTTTCGTTTCTACACAGTTCCATCCTGAAAGATCGACCGGGAAATACACATCCGCAGGGTAATCCCGGTTCCACCGGTACAGATAGATTTCCTGTATCCGCTCTTCCTCCCCGGAAAGATCCGCATCTTCCGCAAAGCAGTATTCACCTTCGCCCGCTTTCTGCAGGAAATCTTCCTCCACACGGATCTGCGTCATCCCTTCTTCCACGAACTGCTTTTTACTGTAGGCATCCATCCACAGGATTTTTCCTTCTGCCAGCTCCAGGATATCCCCGCGCAGGATCCGGTCCTGGCTCTGTCTGCGGTGATTGAACATCATCCCGTTATGGTCATCCACACATACGATCAGTATCATATGCTCCCCTCCCCTTGTATCATATCTTTCGATCCTATCCCGTATTCTACCACATTTCCGCTTTGCAGACAACCGTATGTTCGATTCCTTTTTCTTTTGTAAAGTTCCTTTCAGCAGCGGAATCCAGGGTAGAAACAGGCAGATACAGAATTTTTACACGAAGAATTTTTCTGACTTTCCATCAAAAATTCTTGACATAATCTTCCTCCGGTGCGATAATAAGGCCGTTGAGAGATTTCAGACATCTCACAATTTCATAAACGGGCTTGTAGCGCAGTTGGGAGCGCACCACATTCGCATTGTGGGGGTCGTCGGTTCGAATCCGATCAGGTCCATAAAAAACACCATCCGTTTTCCGGATGGTGTTTTTGTTATAACCTCTGTTATTTTTGTTCCGTCGGAATTTTCTATGGAACAAAAAAGCTGTTCACTCCTGCCACAAGTCCGTCTGCCAGTTTGCCCAGCGTCGCGTCATCATGGGCGGAAGCTCCGTCTCCAAGCTCAATATCGATACTCGGGATCGTAGAGTAGGAAGTCTGGGTCAGATCCATCTCCATGGAGCCGGAAGAAAAGATCTTCACTCCGTTCTGTTTCAATCCGGAAACCAGCGCACCTCCAAGCTTATTGTGGGACTCCCAGTGGGATTTTACCGGCTCCATCGCGCGGTAAGCGGCATTATTCGGCACGCTCATATAGAAGGCGCCTTTGTCCTTCTTTGTCGAATCCCAGTGAAGGGCGATATGGCAGTCTGCCGTGTTATTCGCCATCACGGTTCTCGCCACATTATCGAGCTGGACATCCTTTCCGTCCCGGATCATCAGGACATCATATCCCGCCGCGAGAAGCTTGTCGCGGAAGATCTGTGCCATCCGGAGTGTCACCGTGCTCTCCGCCGTTCCGTCCGCAAACGTCATTCCGCCGGATACCGCGACAGCCTTTGTCGCTCCGGCCGATGTCGTTCCGCTCGTCACCTTCGCAGTCTTATCCGGGTGACAGTAGGTCTTGACACTCGCACCGCCGGATGTTCCATGACCGGCGTTCACGGCGATCACTTTATTTTTTCTATTTGCTGTTCCATTGTGATAGTAAACCGCATGTCCGCTGTTGATCGCCGAAAAATCCGCATATTTCCAACCGGAGTTCATTCCGACCTGCCATGCCTTGTCCACGTACGCTTTTAAGGAATCCGGGACCGAAACGGTTCCATCTGCGGAGACTGCAGCCGTACCTCCGGCTGCCGTACTCGTTGAGCCGTTTCCCGCCTGCGGTTTGCTGGCAGTCAGGTAACGGCTTGCCACATAGACCGTTGTTTTGGAACCTCCCACCTGGATCTCGCTCCACTCTCCGTTATTTTTTACTCTTGAAACCTCGGTCCCTCTCGATAAGGTTCCAAGCACCTTTCCGGAAGCTGTCGATGGCTGGCTTCTGTAGTTTAATTTGGAAGCGTTCACATAAACGGTGTCCGCAAGAGCGGTCATCGGCATTGTCATCGTAAACAGCGTGAACAGTCCCGCACACAGGACTGGTTTTAATGTTTTAAATCGCTTCTGTTTTCTCATCTTTTTCCTTTCCTGCCTCAAAAGGCACCCCGTTTTCCTTCCGGTTAAATACACATGAACCTCTGCGCGTGATCCATTGTCCCCGGACCATGTGCGCCTTTGCAAAGCGTCTGTCTCCGTCTGATCTGCCTAAGATAAACAGCCCGGTATCTCTACCGGACTGTTTATTCTGATTTATATTTTTGATCGTATAACTTTTAGTCTCCTAATACGTTCACGATCTTCGCAGGTGTACGATAATTCCATGTGGAGATCTTGATACCGGATTTTGCATTGGACGCATGGCATACCTGACCATTACCGATGTAGAGAGCTACATGGTTGATTCCGCCGCTTCCGGAGTAGAATACAAGGTCGCCCGGACGCATCTGGCTCGATGTGATCGACTTTCCGCTTCCGGCCTGTGAACCGGAGTTATGCGGCAGGGAAACACCAAACTTCGCCATGACGGACATCGTGAATCCGGAGCAGTCTGTTCCGTTTGTCAGGCTCGTTCCGCCGTATACATAGCGGTTTCCGACGAACTGTACCGCATAGTTTGCGATCTGCGCACGCTTGGAGGAAACGCTTCCGGACTTCGATCCGGCCGCTCCGTCATTTGCACTGCTCTTCTTTCCGCTACTCTTGGAGCTGGAACTGCTCTTTCCGGTGCTGTTCTTCGTATTGCTCTTACTGTTAGATGTATCCGCAACTTCAACAACCGGTGTGTACTTGATCGCCTCTTCAAGACCATACTTAACATCCACGTAGTCACTGGACAGGTATGCATCCTGATCATCGATCTCGATCTTGACCCAGCCGTCCTGCTGATCCGCGACAAGGAATCGCTCACTGTTGGAGATCTGTGTGTAGATCGAAGAGTTCGTATTCGGCTCCGTCCGGACATTGACACCGTCCGTATTGGAGATCGCCATCAGTTTCGCAACCTGGAGAGCTTTATCTTTCGCCTGCTGTCCGGTCAGGATATACTCGGATTTGACATAACCGGTGATATTTCCGGAACGGATTTTCAGCCATCCTGCAGTCGATGTGTCGAGGATATCACATCCCGCATTGCTCGGCAGCTTCGCGATAATCTTGCCCTTCGTCTCATCCGGGTTATCACGGACGTTCAGGTAGTTCGATACATTGGAAACACCGAGGTTATCATAGAGGCTTAAGACGGTCTGTCTCATATCCTGCTTGATCGCTTCATCCAGGGCATATTTTACCGTGACATAATCCGCGGAGATATATCCGTCGGAAATCTGGATCCAGCCGTCCTGCTGGCTCTTGATGTCGTATCGCTCATTCTTGAATACCTGGTCCACCACGTCGGCATCCGCCTTCGGCTCGGAACGGACATTTAACTTATCCGCATCGATCACGGCGCGTTCCGCCACGTTTTCAGCAGCCAGTTTCTTCGCCTCATCCCCTGTGTAGACATACTGGGAACTCACATATCCCGTCACACCGCCGGATGAGATCTTATACCATCCTTCTGTCGAAGTATCCAGGATCTCGCAGGCACCGCCTTTCGGAAGTTTTCCGACAACCTCTCCGAAGCTCTCCGGCGTCTTTCTGACGTTCAGATATCCGGAAACCTCCGCGATACCGAGATTTGCATAGCTGTCCACGATACTCTGGACCGTCTTTTCGAATTCTTTTGATTCGATCTCCTCGGCGGAAAGCGTTGTCTCGAGAACGATATTTTTCTCTTCTCCGCTCTCGGATGCCGCCTCGGTCGTCTCCAAAGAAGCCGCTGCCGTCTCGACCTTCATGCCGCCAAACGCGTCTTTATGGTTTTTGATCATGGTTCCCGCGACTGCGACAACTGCAACGATCGCAACAGCCGTACCGCCTGCTGCCAGGATCTTCATATACGGCATCGCCGCTTTTTTCTTCTTGATCTCGCGAAGTCTCAGGATATTGTCGCGCTGGCTCGCCTGATGATCCTTCTTCGGGCGTTCAGGCTGTCTGCTTCTGTGAGTTCCTGAACTTCGTTCCGAACGTGTCCTGTGTACCGGCTCATGCTCTGCTTCAGCAGTTTCTGCCTGATCCGCTCCCAGAGTCTCAGATTTTTCATTCTCCGGCTCCGCTTCCTGTCCCTGCGCTGCAGTATCATCCGGCTGCTGATCCGCTTCCTGTGGTACAGACTCCGTCTGCATCTGAGGAGACTGTTCCGCCGTATTGCCGCCTGACGGCTGCTCCGCGTTCTGCCCGACAGTTTCATCTGCCGGAACTTCCGTAATCTGATCCTCCTGCGCTGCGTTCTCCACGCTCACCGGATCTTCCTTTTTTGTTTCTTCCATCATTTCTCTGTCTGACATGTATGTTCTCCATCATCCGCCCCATGGACGGTTTTCATATCTTTTCGTAACGGCTTCATCCTTTTACCGTCACATCATTTACCTCTTTTTTACTCTACCCGTAATTGTAACAATCCCGGCGGAGCCTGTCAAATTTTTTCCACCGGGATTTATAATAATTTTATTTCAATTTTCTTAAAAATTCGGATTTTCTGCCGGAATTCGCCTATTTTTAATTCTTACCCAGCGTCTGGAAATGTTCCATGCTGCCGTAGAGAAACTTGATCCGCTCAAACTCCTCCCGGTCAAGAAACTCAAGTTTTCCTTTTCCGAACGCCTTCGCCGCCTCGATCATGAAGCGCGCCGCGTCGTCAAGGTCCTCCATGTGCATGGATCCTGTTGCGCATCCGGCAACAATGGTCTCGGTAGTGATCGCCACGCCCACCACCGGCGCTTTGGTGGCTGTCGCAGGCTGCAGGATGCTGTTCAGGTGGAAGATCCCGTTTCCATACGGCGTGATGTCCTGCTGCGTCAGCGCAAATACGTAGGGCAGCTTTCCGGTCGTCATCTGCATGACATCGAGAAGATCTTCGCTGACTCTCAGGATATATCCCTGACATACGGTCGGGGAGATCGCAAAACCGCGGTGATTGATGATCCGGTTGCCCTTTGTGGTATCCACGACGAGGACTGCATCCAGGTCATCCGTCACCTCCTCCTTATTTACCTGCCATGTCTCCACCGGGGAGTTCATAAACGGCACCGGTTCATGTGGAACCGTCGGTGCATCCGGGCAGACATGCGTGGAGACGAAAACGTCCCCCTCAAGGAAATCGCCTTTTGTCTGCATTCTCAGAAGTTTTGCAGCTACTGCGAGTGCTGTCAGTGCACCGTCGCCGTCCGAGACAAATCCTGTCTGGTCAGGTCTCGCGCCAAGTCCTCCGAGGCGTCCGAGGATCCCGATCGTTCCCGCACTTCCGCCTTTCGACTTTCCGTTCTTCCCGGGGATCAGGATCCGCACCATGTCCGTGTGACCGTTCGGTCCCGCCAATGGATATGTCTCCGCCTGGCACATCGGGTTGATGGCTTTCAGATACTCTACCACTTCGCTGCCGGACGCTGACGCACTGTCCAGAATATCAAACAATTCGATCAATTCTTTATAAAGCATAAAACATCCTCCTTTTCCTGGTCTTATTTCCATTATTTAAAATAGCCCTGTTCCTCATAGTACCGCCGAGCCCCGTCATGAAGCGGGACCGGGAGATCCAGTGCACGGAATTCTTTGTCATCCATTGCCCGCATGAAATCCTGTCCGGCTGTATACACAGGTCCGTTGACCTCCAGCGCCCAGGCGATCTCATGGGCAAGTTCCTCGTCCATGTCCGCAGAGACACAGACCAGGACTTTCTCGCAAAATGTCGTGATCTCCTCATCCTGGTTTTCGTAGGTTTCCGCCGGGATCGTGATCTTACTGTACTCCGGGTGTCCGGCCAGGATCGCATCCAGCTCTTCGTCCGTATAGGATAAAAAGCGGATCCTGTTCTCCGATGCCAGATCCTTATAAGCTGAAACCGGACTCTCCGTGAACGCATGGATCCCGTCCGCCCACTGGTCACGGATCCCGTCGGCTCCTCCTTTGATCCCGTAGTACCAGATCTCGGAATTTTCCTCATTGATCCCCAGGACGTCAAACACTTCCCCGGACACTTTTGCAGTCTCAGAACCTTCATTTCCGGCCGCGAGCGGATGTCCCTTTAACTCCTGTACCTCAGAAAGTCCCAGTTCTTTCGGGGATGCCCAGGTGGAGACGATCGGGTAACAGGCCGCGATCGCGCGGAGTTTTTCCTTCTTTTCGCCTTCGCACGCTCCGGTTCCCGTGTATGCCTCCAGAGCCGCCCCCGCCGGAACGATCACCAGATCATACGTTCCGTCAAACAGATGATCCATACTCACATAGGCGCCTTTCGACGGCCATGTCTCCACATAGATCCCCGGAACTGTGTTGCTGATGGTCGCCGCCACGGCTTTTCCGGCCCGGTCCATCACGCTGTCCTCAGTGAAAGTCCCCATAATGAGCTTCCGTGTCTCCTGGCTATCAGACTCCTTATTCGAACATGCGGACAGCACGCAGGACGCGGCAAGAAGAGCCGCCATTCCCGCGCACACCCGCTTCTTCCTGTTTTTCAGCATTTTCATCATGCGATATATCCGTCCACGCAGACAGCGCCATACGGGCGGATGCTCATGCGGTACGCACTTCCCGGTCCCATGGCCTTTTCGATATAGGTGATGTACTCGTCAGCCACACGGTTCGGCAGCATCGCCATGATAACGCCTGCGAATCCGCCTCCGTGAACACGGCATGCGCCGCAGCCTTTCTCCTTGATAAATAACTCCGTGAGAGCCAGCGCGGATGTGATCCCCTGCTCCTCAGAGCCCGGAACATAACAGTTCTGGAGCCATTTCCAGGAGGAATTTCCGGATTCCGTGATCAGATCCAGGAATTCGTCGAAGCGGTTCTCCTTTAAAGCCTTTACTTCTTTCTCCACGCGCTTGTTCTCCTCAAAGAAGTGGAGTGCACGTAAAAATGCGCGGTCGCCCGCCTCTTTTCTCACTTTTTCTGCGTTGTCGATCACTTCTTTTTCCGTGATGTCCGCGCAGAACTCTTTGCCGAACACGGCTGCCACGCGTTTCATCTCATTCGGGATTGAGGAATACTCTTCACTCAAGTCTGCATGTCCCTTTCCTGTCTGGACGATGATCAGACTGTGATCCTGCGCGCCGAAATCATAATCGATCTTCTCAACGACCGGTTTTAACGGGTTCTTGAAGTCGATCGTGATCATGCCGCCGACCGCGCATGCCATCTGGTCGAGAAGTCCTGATCCCTTGTTCCAGTATTTGTTCTCCGCATATTTGCCAACATGGGCATATGTAACGACGTCCACTTTGCCGTCATTAAAGAATTCGTTGATCATGGAGCAGATCAGCATCTCATAGGATGCGGAGGAGCTGACCCCGGCGGAGCTGATCACGTTGCTCGTAATGTAGGCATCGAATCCGCCGATCTGATATCCCATCTCCTGGAAACCTGCCAGCATTCCTTTTGTCAGATCGATAGTCCCCGCCATCTTGTCGCTCGGCTTTAAGTTATTGATATTGATCGTGAATTTCTGGCTGTATGTCTCACTGATAATGTGGATCTCGTCGGTTCCGTTTGCTGCCGCACAGGCTACGCAGTCCAGATTGATACTCCCGGCCAGGACCTTTCCGTTGTTGTGGTCCGTATGGTTTCCACTGATCTCGGTACGGCCTGCGGAGGTAAACATGCTTACATTCTTCTCCCCAAACGCCTGTCCGAATTCCTCGAGAACATGCTCATAGCGCTTCTCATTCTCAGCGGCGCCGGTTCCGTACATCTCCTTAAAAAATCCGGACGCTTTCTCGCTCTGTAATGCTTTTTTTGCAGCTTCTCTATCCATAACCCCAATCTCCTTTTCGATCCGCTCTGCGGATATTTTATTTACGCTAACAACGAGCCAAAGTTCGCGCTTGCGCGAGACCTTGGCGACTGTCGCGATAACAAATTCTTTTTTTCGCTTTTCTTCATGAAAAATTTTCTTTTTTACGGTATATTCCAGTGAAATGCAGCAAAATCCGATTGAAAAGAAACTTTATATTATTATATAATACCTCTTATATGTGTTGCAAGGAAAACTTTATCTTCGTCGTGATAAGCCTTCTATATCTTTCAGGCGGTGAGCAAGCCGCTCACGCTGGTCCGGCTCATGCGTCAGGCCTCACGCGCATTCAACTTAAATGAACATGAATCAGAAAGGATTTTATATATGTTGCAAACCGACTGGGGCGGAAAACCGTACCACTCTCTCGACTATGAATTAAAGAAGCAATTTGGGAAAAAAATCTATAAGATCTCCTTAGACGGCGGCATGACATGCCCGAACCGCGACGGAACACTCGGCACAGGCGGCTGTATCTTCTGCAGCGCCGGAGGATCCGGGGATTTCGCGGAAAAACGCACCTCTTCCCTTAAGGAACAGATGGATCTCGCGAAAACCCGTGTCAGCCGCAAGATATCCGGAGATGACAGTTCCTACATCGCCTACTTCCAGTCTTACACGAACACATATGCCCCGCTCCCTTATCTGGAACAGCTTTTCACTGAGGCTGTCTCTTTCCCGGAGATCTGCGGTCTTTCCATCGGGACAAGACCGGACTGTCTGCCGGATGGGACAGTGAAATTATTGGCAGAATTAAACAGAAAAAAACCGGTATGGGTGGAGCTTGGACTGCAGACGATCCACGAGGATACAGCAAAACTCATCCGCCGGGGATATGAGCTTCCTGTCTTTGAGGATGCGTACCGCAGATTAAAAGCTGCGGGCCTCACCGTGATCGTCCATGTGATCCTCGGGCTCCCTGGAGAATCGAAAGAGCAGATGCTTAAAACCGTCCGATATCTCGGAGCTCTGCATGTGGACGGGATCAAGCTGCAGCTCCTTCACGTCTTAAAAGGCACTGATCTCGCAGCTCTCTACCGTTCCGGCGCTTTTCGCACGATGGAGCTGCCGGAATATCTGGAGCTCATCGGAGACTGTCTGAAAATCCTCCCGCCCGATACCGTGATCCACAGGATCAGCGGGGACGGACCGAAGTCTCTGCTCATTGCGCCGGAATGGAGTGGAAACAAGCGGCTTGTTTTGAATTCGATCGCGAAATATCTGAAGGAGCAGAAAATCTATCAGGGAATGGGGCTTTTGTAAGTGCAAAAAAGTCCGGTTTTCATGAGAGAAAATTTCTTTTTCCCACTGAAAACCAGACTTTTAATTTTTTTCAAAACGGTTGCTGCTTTCCTTCATTGTTCTGATCCACAGTCAGTCATTTCATTACAAAGCATGTGATTCCCGTCTGTCATAGACACGTCCTTTGGTTTTATTGTTAATTTTATACCGCCGCGATAATTCCGCCGTCTCCCGCGTAGACCGTCGCAAGACCGGCCATCTCCGTCACGATGATCTCCTTGAATTTTGCAGTCTGCTCAAACTTTTCTTTCACATACTGCGCGCGCTCCGGTGCATTGCAGTGTGCGATCGTAAGGCGTTTATCTTCCGTTGTTCCTGCCTCTTTTACGACGATCTCCACCATTCTCTGAAGCGCTTTCTGAATACCGCGGGCCTGATCGAGCTTGATGATCACACCGTGATCTGCGCCCATGACCGGCTTGATATTTAACTTTGTTGCGAAGAATGCCTGAAGTCCTGTGAGACGTCCGTTCTTTCTCAGCGTATCGAGTGTCTCAAGAACGAAATATGTCTTCTGTCTGTCGCGGTATTCCAGTGCTTTCTTCACGATCTCATCAAACGGGAGATCCTGCTCACACAGTTCCTGGATATAAAGCGCAAGATTTACCTCTCCCGTGGAAGCCGACTCAGAATCGATCACCGCGATATTCTTCTTTCCAGTTCCGAACTCTTCCTCATAGAGATTCTTCGCAAGAACCGCACTGTTGTAGCATCCGCTTAAGTGGGAAGAGATCGCGATAATAAAGACATTCTCCTCCTCACAGCAAAGAGCATCCTTAAATGTCTCCGGAGACGGGCAAGCGGTCTTCGGGCATTCCGGGCTCTCCTTTACGATCTGAAGAAAACGCTTCTGGTCAAAATTCTCATCATCGATAAACTGGTGATCTTCCACCATCAGCGTAAACGGGATCAATGTAAAATGCGGATCTTTTCTCTGCTCTTCTGTAAGATCCATACAGCTGTCCCCGATAATTCTATAATTCATACTGCTTCCTCCAGCTCTATTTCCTATCACGGCTCTGATATATTTTTATTCATTCCCCGTGATGTAGTATTCAATACCATATATTATAGAGTGGCTTTTATAGAAAGTCAATAGGATGACAGTATTTTGCCGACGCTTCGTATTCTGAATTGGCAAAATCTGCAGCCGCAACGGCATCATACGGAATTTTCAGTTCAGAAACTTTCTGCCATGTACAACAACGGTTTCCAGGTAACAAGTGAAAACACGCTTCGCGAGTTTCCCCTTGTTATCGCGACAGTCGCCAAGGTCTCGCGCAAGCGCGGACTTTGGCTCGTTGTTCGCGTAAAAAATTCCCTGCCGGACAAACAGGTGTTATCATTTCTCTTGTCTGTCTGGCAGGGAGCATATCAACGTGTGTCCGCAAGTGTCAAGATCACTTTTTACACATCTTTTCTCGATCCGATCATTCCCATCTTCTTCAGATAGGGAGCGACCGTTATTTCATCTCTGCGAAAATCTCCCGCCCGGGATGAACAGCGTTCGGGTACGCGCAGTGATTCCAGTCATACTTCCATGGATCAGAAGTCAACTTCTGTTCCATAATAAGTGCAGGTAAGCAGTTTCGCCATCGCCGCCGGATCGATCAGTCTCGGGTTGGAGCCGGTACATGCATCACCGACGGCAAGTTCTGCGATATGATCTACCTTCTCCTTGAACTCATCCTCATTGATGCCGAATTCTTTTAATGTCTTCGGAATATTCAACTTCTCGTTGAATTCATTGATCTTAGCACAGAGACTGTTGATCAGTGCCTGTCTGGATCTTCCTTCCAATCCCATTCTTCTCGCGATCTCCGCGTAACGATCAGCCGCAACCGTATCTTTCGCATTATACTGAATCACATACGGAAGATAGATCGCATTTGCACATCCGTGCGGGATATGTCCGGTGGAGAAAGCAGCACCTGTCTTGTGAGCCATGGAATGCACGATTCCTAAAAGTGCGTTGGAGAATGCCATTCCCGCGAGACACTGTGCGTAGTGCATCTCTTCTCTCGCATGCTTATTTCCGTTGTAGGATGCCGGCAGATATTCAAGAACCATCTCGATCGCCTGGAGTGCCAGCGGATCTGTAAACGGTCCGTTCAATGTGGAGACATAGGCCTCGATCGCATGTGTCAGGGCATCCATACCGGTATATGCAACCTGTTTGACCGGAAGTCCCATAACGAGATCCGGGTCCACGATCGCAACATCCGGAGTAATATTAAAGTCGGCAAGCGGATATTTCACGCCTGTCTGATAATTCGTGATAACGGAGAACGCAGTCACCTCTGTGGCTGTACCGGAGGTAGACGGGATCGCAGCGAATTTCGCTTTCTGTCTCAGTTCCGGAAAGCTGAACGGAGTGATCAGATCTTCGAATGTTGTTTCCGGATACTCGTAGAAGGCCCACATCGCCTTCGCCGCGTCGATCGGGGAACCGCCGCCCATCGATACGATCCAGTCCGGTTCGAACTTGCGCATTGCTTCCGCGCCTCTCATAACTGTCTCTACGGACGGATCCGGCTCAACCCCCTCAAAGACCTCGACTTCCATTCCGCCTTCTTTTAAATAATTAACGGCCTTGTCAAGAAATCCCTGGCGCTTCATGGAACCACCGCCGACAACAAGGAATGCTTTTTTGCCCTTCAGATTCTTTAACTCTTCCAGACATCCTTTTCCGTGATAAATATCTCTCGGTAATGTAAATCTTGCCATATGTTCCGTTCTCCTTTCACAAAGCTGTCCTTTCAGACATTGATGCAGTGTTTATATCGCATATTGAGCGAAAAAGATCTGGCGAATATCCTGCCTGGTTTCCTTTTCCCTTTGAGAGTATTATATCATTGTGAAATAATTAACGCAAGTAATTCCCGGTTTATATTCTGATATTTTTATGTGTTTTAGCTTTACTTTCTATATAAAGCAGTCTGTTCTTTTTTTCAGTCTTATAATTGCTTGTCAGTTTTTTTCATTCCACAGCAACTTGACTGATCGTATTTTCCTAACTATACTCTCTCATATGCCTTGCATAACTCAGCAGACCGATCCTTTGTTCAGATTCGGGACTCACAGGCATTTTCTCCTTCTCAGTATTCCGATGATACTGACCTGCAAAACCTCTTTTTTACACTCGCGAGATCTCATAAATATCTTCCATCGGGATCTTGTCTCCCTCTTCCAGGATCAGCAGATGCTCCGCCTCGTCCACTCTTTTTATATGCCCCGAGACTGTCACATATGCGCCGCCATCCTTTTTTTCATCGGGGACGAAAAAGGTCACCGTAATTTCAGGGTGAATCTCTTTTTCTTCCAATATCAGCCGTATTTTCTCATCCAGCTTCTCTTTTTCATACTCATCCAGCTCGATCCGCTTTTCCGTGATCCGTTCTGTCTCCCTCAGGACCGCCCCGAAACCGGTGAGTGCCGCAAATGGAGCAAACTGGGCCGCCCGGTCCCCGATCGGCATCCGGGGATGCCTTGACCTTGTCGGATATGGCAGATCAATGATATCTCTGTATGTCTCCCACGCACTCATGCCTTGTGACCTCCGATCTGGCTGTTTCTGGTTACCGCTGTCGCTCCCTCTTCCAGGTTCATTCCCTTTAGGATCGCGTTTTTTCCGAACTTTTTCTTGATCTCCAGAACCGCCTGCTGCATCCGTTTTTCCCGTGCCAGATCTTCCGCTTCCTTCTTTTTCTGTTCCAGCTGCGCTCCGTAATCAGTAAAGAGATCCAACTGTTCGTATGTTTCCTTCTTTTGCTCCGCTCCCTCACAGGCAACATGGTTTGCAGAGAGCGCGATCCGCCGCACCAGAAGTTTCGGATTCATGATCTCATCGTAAAGAGACATCACTGCGTCCGTGATCCGCTTTGTGGAAGAAGTATGTCCGCCAAGGTTTTTAGAACCATGGGCATGTTTCGGGATTCTTCTCCCGTAACGGTCGGTAACAATCTCACCGCCATAATTTCCCTTTCGTTTCGGATCTGTCAGGTTCTCGATATCGTACCCCACCGTCAGGACCACCTGATCCGTCGTCAGTTTCTTATCCACAAGATCCAGCGCCAGAAGGTCTGCCATCTCCCGGACAACAAGTTTCGCTTTTTCAACGGTATAAGGGCAGGCGAGAACCTGTCCCGATCCGACACTGTGATTTTCCGGTTTATATGCCTTAACGTCCGCGATCGTACACGGTTCATATCCCCAGGCGTGATCGATCAGAAGTTCCGCATTGACTCCGAACAGCCGGTACAGAAGATCTTCATTATAATAATCCCCGTCACTTCCGAGTGAACACCTTGCGATATCCCCCATCGTATAAATTCCCCGCTCTTCCAGCTTTTTCGCATATCCACGTCCCACGCGCCAGAAATCCGTCAGCGGGCGGTGATCCCACAGATTTCTTCTGTAGCTCATCTCATCCAGTTCTGCGATCCGGACTCCGTCCGCATCCGGCTCGATATGCTTCGCCATGATATCCATAGCGATCTTGCAGAGGTAAAGATTTGTTCCGATCCCGGCTGTCGCCATGATCTTTGTCTGTTTCTGAATTTCACGGATCATTTGGACTGTCAATTCGTGGGCCGTCGCATGATACGTTTCCAGATACGAAGTCAGGTCGATAAACACCTCATCGATCGAGTACGAATGAATATCTTCCGGAGCTATATATTTTAAATAGATCTGGTAGATCATCGAACTGATTTCCATGTAGTGCGCCATCCGCGGCGGCGCGGCGATAAAATCCAGGGCGAGATCCGGTCTTGCTGCCAATTCATTCGCCTCGCAGGAACTTCCCGTAAATTTTCCTCCGGGAGCGTATTTCTTTCTCTCCCGGTTCACCTCCGACACTCTCTGCTCCACCTCAAAAAGACGGGCACGCCCGGGAATCCCATACGCTTTCAGGGAAGGCGACACCGCAAGACAGATTGTTTTCGAAGTCCGGCTCCGATCTGCAACGACAAGATTTGTCGTCATTGGGTCCAGATTTCTGTCTACAACCTCGACGGAGGCGTAGAATGATTTCAGATCGATTGCAGCGTAGATCCTGTTTTCTCTGCCTGTCGTATCTGCCATTGCTATTCTCCCCTCCCATTGTTTTTTCTACAATCTTATTCAGAGTTTCTGCGCATTCCTGTTATTTTAAGCCACCAAACTCTTCGTAGAAGTATTCCTCTCCGTCTTCTTTTATTTTGCACTCACAGGAAGAAGGACCCGCAAAAAATCCCTGTGCGGCCGCGCCGGATCCGCCTCAAATACCTGGATCCGCCCATTATCAGGTCCACGGTCTTTAAACGCAGGAAACATAAATCCGCAGACCGGCATTCCAGGCTCATAATCCCCTCTCACCGGACATACCGCACAGATCAGGAAACGGTAAACTTCCTCCGATTCCCATAGACTCTCCTTATCCTTTGCCTTCCTCGGCACATCATAGTTCCCATGAAAGAAATATACCGCATAATCCCCGGACGCCTGATACTTTTCCCCAAACATCTCATAAAAAATATCCAGCAGTGCATCATTCTTTAACTCACACTCCCGAAGCGCACAGAGCAGCTGCCATACACTCCCCTGCTTCTTCTCCTCCGGGTCAAAAACATACTCCTTTAACGCAACATTCGTTTCAGAAAACGGGATCATCTTCGCGATATCAAGGTTCTTTTGCTGATCCGGCAGGGAAAGCTGACGAAAATTTTTATTAAAGGTCCCGTCCACAAATCCATCTTTATCCAGATACGCACCGGCGATCCGGTCAAAGCAGTTTCTTTTTAACGTCATTCTCCTCGTAAGTTCCAGCATGTCATCACGGTTGATCGTACCCATATATTTTCTCCGCCCTCTCTTTTTTCCATTCCTGTTTTCTGTTATTCCTGTATTCCGAAATTTTTATTCCGACTTATTTCTCTCCTGATTGATACTCCTATTATATAACCAGAACATATGTTCGTCAAGCTTTTCTATGTTTTTTCTTCTCTGCCCATAAAGTTCTCTGGTCACAATAGCTTAAGCACGGAAAACGCAAAAAGATCCGCCAGCGGGGATCATTGTTATGATTCGCTGTCGGATCTTCCTTTGTCTTACCATCTCTTAGATCGTGTGAATTCTCACATACTCCCAGGTATATGTGCCGCTCTTTCCTTCATCTTCCAGGATAAACGGTGTCACTTCCTGATATCCTTCGTCTTCCATCATATTCGCTGCCTCAAGACATGACTCCAGATTATTCTCAAAATCTACGGAGATATACGGATTCTGGTCACAATCGGCCTTTCCGTCCTGATCTAAATGCGCAATTGCATACTGCATATTGATAACTTCCTTTCTTCATTATTATTTTCTGAACTGGTGTGATTATACCATATTGCCGCGACATTATCAAGCTAAAATCAGTAATAATTATCATTATTGTCAATTATGGCAATCTACTTGCAGCCTGCGGAATATCACCTCTCTCCGCTTCGCTCAAAGATCAAATGTGTTCTTGTAAGTGATACCATTCCAACACTTCCATCAGATTTTCCCGCCGTACACGTTCACCACCGCGGAGCATCATATCCAACATATCGTCTTCCTCCGCTGTGCGGTCCTTCTTACCCGCAAGTGCTTTCCCCGCAGTCCGTATCATGAGCTCCATCATCATGCGGTACATTCCATGAAGCTTATTCACATCAAAATTTCCCTGTATGGTAAAAAGCGGGCACTCCCCTGGAATGCAGTTCTTTTTCCGGACAGCATCCGTCTGCGTTCCCGTACGTCCCATTCCGACGGCACAGACAGCCTGCACCTGATAATGCCTGACAGCCGCTGAATATCCTTTTATGGTACCTGCCATGATCCAGCCCAGGCAGATCACGTCTGCACCTGGTCGGATCTTTTTTTGTGCCTCTTTCATTGAATATGCAGGAAGTCCTGTTTCCTGCGTCAGGATCTTGGCATATTGCTCTGCACTGCCGGTATTCGTAGTATAAATGATCGCCTCCATATGATTCTCCTCCAACAAATAAAAACATGCTTCGCGAGTTTCCCCTTCTTATCGCGACAGCCGCCAAGGTCTCGCGCAAGCGCGGACTTTGGCTCGTTGTTCGCGTAAAAAAAGACACAATGCGGGATCGATTTCTCGATCAGCACTGCGTCTTAGCGTCTGGCTCTTTCTCTTGTTCCAATTGGACTACCACTTCTTCCATGTGGTGGGTCATAATATTTTGTCAGCTTATGCTGAACCGGATCACACATCAGGTCTCACTTGCGCTCAACCTGAACCTGGATCATATAATTTTTTGCATCGATCAATGTTTCGCTTTTACATTTCGGGCAGAACAACGGAAACGCCCTGAGTTCCGTCTCCCAAAGCAGCTGCAGACGTGTTTTTGCCCCACACACCGGACATCGGATCCAGAATCTTTCCCGCCCTGTATATTCTGTCATTTTACATCCATCCTCTCTGCTTCCATCCGCCTGATAAAACGGTCGATATGTTCGCTCAGCAATCCGGAAACTGCACTTTTTTCCTCTGTGCCGTCATAAACGCTGTAGAGCAGAAACATCGGACCATAAAACTCCAGGGCAAGCTGCGCCATGCTATATGAACGGATCTTCCCGATCGGCGTGTGAAGATACGCCTCCGCGAAACCATCCGGCTCCGTCTCCGGCATCTCGTACTCTTCCGCCCGCTCATAATCCATCTGATTCATCCGCTCCACGATCCTGTCCAGGATCTCCTGTTTTCCCGTGTAGTGCTTATACAAAGCTCCCTTTGTAATTCCCAGCTGCTTTGCGATATCATTCATGGAAGTCCCCGAATATCCGCTCTGCGCGAACAGCTCAAGGGCAGCCTCCAAAATTCGTTCTTTCGTCTCTCCAGCCATGACCTGACTCCTTGTTTCTTGTAACCGTTCGGTTACTTTGTATTATAGTAACCAATCGGTTACTTGTCAAGAGGTTTTCATTTTATTTTTCACTCCCCTCAAACTGCAGCAGCGATAGTGCTTTCTTTGTGCGAAAACAGATTTGTAAATCCGGCTCTGGAAATAGATTCCAAAATATCGCATTTTATTTATTCTTTTATTTCGAACTTTCCATGACCCGGTATTGTCATACTTATGAGATTATTATATCATTATGGAAGATCCTGATATGAAAATCAATGAAAACGTTTATTTATATATGCGTAGAAAGGAAAACAAAACATGGACATGAAACGTAGAAGAGACATGCAGATCGCGTACATCGCAGATCAGAGTGTCATGGAGGAAATGGCAAAATGCAGAAAGATCCTGCAAAAGCTTAACTTTGCAGACCGCTCCGATTTTGATGGGATTTCGGAGACAGTAAAAGAACTTTTAGGGAAATCCGAAAATGCCTGGATCAATCCGCCTTTTTACTGCGATTACGGCTCCCATATTGAAGTCGGGAAAAATTTTTATGCCAATTACAACTGTACGATCCTGGATGTCGCAAAAGTAAAAATCGGTGACAACTGCCAGATGGCTCCGAATGTTGCGATCTATACAGCCGGACATCCGATCCATCCGGATACCCGCAATTCCGGGTTCGAATACGGGAAAGAAGTTACCATCGGGGACAATGTCTGGCTGGGCGGAAATACCGTCGTGTGTCCAGGCGTCCACATCGGAAATAACGTTGTGATCGGCTCCGGAAGTGTTGTCACAAAAGATATTCCTGACTGGTCGATCGCTGCCGGCAATCCCTGTCGCGTCATTCGCAGGATCACCGAGTCCGACAGAAGAAAACTGTTCCATGAGGAGGAGATCGATGAGGAAGCGTGGGAGATGATATGTGCGCAGAACAAGTGAGACTATGAAAAAAGTTTGTAACCAGATCATGAAGGGCAGGAAGTTCAAAAGGAAATCCGGATGATCTATCATCCTTGTATCAAACCATACAGACTCACTCCGATCATAACCACTGCAAGTCCAACAAACACCGAATAAACCACCTTGCTCCCTCTGGATTCCGTATTTCTAATGCAAAACACAAGATAACAGATCCAGACAATATAAGCGACAAACAGCAGGCCGCTACTATAAAAAAACATCGCCAATAAGAACAGAGTATTAACCGCCTTCATGCCATTCTCAGAAAAAAGGATCTCTTTTATTTTCCTCATAGCCCTCACCTCCATAAATTTTGCCGATGTATCCTCTCTTTACCAAAGTTTCATTCAATAATCGATAAAACCGCTCCAGTTCAAGATCCATCTATGATCAACCGTGTTCTGGACTTTCGACAGTTAAAATGTGCGTTGTTAGACTCATAAACAATAATCAAAGTGCTGTCATTAACTTTTGATCATTTATCTAATATCCCACTTCTATACTTAAAATTAAATGGGAAATAATATATCTCAGTCGTGTTTTTTCCTCCTATTGAGTTCCATATATAAATTTTGTATGTGAAACTGGAATAGACAATAGTCCCGCCATCCTCAAATACTTGTTTACTCCATGGAAAAAATAAAAACCAGGAAACAATAAGAGTTATTACTACCGTCCATAGTATACAATGTTTTTTCATTTTGTCCCCCCATTTTTGTTGTATGTACATCAAAGTGTTTCCACTCTCTGGTTATGCAATATTCAGAATTTCTTATACTCTCAGATTAGCGTCCAGGTCTGTGCTCAAAAGCAAACAGGATACTTAGGAAATGATCCATCACCCGCCGGAATATGTATTGCATAACAGTCAAACCAGTCATATTCTGATCCAGGACAATAATATACAGAATTCCCTCCAATATCTTTTTTAGTGAATATGTTCGGATTGCTTTCTATTACAGCGTTCAGCTGTTCTTCCCGTTGTCTGAATTGCATGTCGCCAGCTTTACCTGGAGCTTATTACTGTCTATCTCGCATTCATATGTTACTGCTAAATAACTCTTTGCCACGGAAGCTTTTTTATCCAAAGCGCTGAATGATTCATTACCTGAATTACTTTCCTTATTAGGATCAAGCACAAAGACAGGCGTGCTGTTGTTTGCAAAAAAATCCACTATGGAATCATACTCCGTGTTTTCTATGGATTCTGTGATATTCTCATCTTCACCACTTTGAAGTGTTTCGGATGGCTCCTGTACATTGCGTGCTCCGCAGCCTGTTAATGTTAAGCCTGCTGCCAGGATAAAGATAATAACGGCTTCTATTATGCACCATTTATCTTTATAGACAGCTGTTTTAGTTTCAGGATATAGGCGATGTAAACGGTATAAACGAACAATCCCCGCCACAAACCAAATCACAGCAACTAAGACAATGCTATTCGATAAAAGATTTCCTCTAATTACCCGAAAATAAGTTAAAGCTCTTCTTAAATATATACCTGCTAAAATACAGCCCAGTCCGAAGAGAAAAACTCGCCATGTTTTTACTGATTTATTTGTCATAAAAACTCCTATTCTCCCAGGGGCATTATCTCAACAATGCACTGCTAATTATATTTTCCCTCCGTCTCATTCAATGATCGATAAAATTGATCTAACACAGAATCCATCGATTCATCCATGACATATTTTTGTCTGTTCACCGTAACATTTCCCCCTGAAAAAACGATGTCATATTGGTGTGTTTTTGTTGATATAATAGCTCTTTTACTCCAGCCATTTGAATGGGCGATCGATAATACATATCGCTTTTTTCTGCACGCAGATCATTGAGTTTCGTTATTTTCCCTATGAAAATCAATGCACATATGATCACCAGCAGGAAAATGCTATCTCTTATTTTAATTTTCTTTTTGCTCATCCTGCCTCCTATCCAGGTGACTGAATAAACATATGGCTGTCAGGAAACCTATAACTGAAAATACAAAAATATATCGAGCATATATTATTAAAACAACATACACAATTGTTGAAACAAGCGAATCTGGTAAAAATGGATGCCATTGATGTACAAGTATCGCTGCTGTTGCAAGTACATACACTCCTGTGACAGTAACAATCAAGGCCAACAACATTTGCTGTACATTTTTATTAAGAATTATTTTACTTTTTACAAGTATAAAATAACTCAGGAAATATCCTCCCATAAAATAAGCGATAGGAAAAAAATAGAACCACCAAAATACAATTTTCTTAAAAGAAAAAGTAAGTCCCACATCCTCATGGATCTGCTTGTAGAACGGTAAAAGGAACAGATCAATCACAAACAGTGCCAACATAATTTTCTCACGTCTTTTCATAGAGGTCCTCCTCTCTCGGTACAGGCTGTCAGTCGATCTTCTCTTATTTAAATTATATTGCAATTCACGTTTTTTTCAATATACTTCCATTTATCTTTATAATTCGTAATATATTATTTATATTTTAGTTAATTGTCTGTAAGTTATTCTTTGCTACATCTACAAAAGCCTTTCTTTTCAATCTCCCACCCGGTCCTCTTTTGCAAAAAGCTTCCTCTCTTCCTCCAGCAGGCATCCTTCCGGCGCATACATCCCAAACAGCCAGTCCTCCAACGCATTCAGGTTATCATCGGAATGCTCGATCTCCCTCGCGTACCGCCAGGAGAGTTCCTCCACATCCTGCATGGACAGCTTCTTCCCGTTTTCCAGCCACCGGACGATCAAAAATTCCTGGATCCATCGGACAGAAAACAGCGCCAACTCCATCTTGGAACAGACCATATCGTCATAGACGGCTCCGCAGAAATATGTATAGACAAAGAACATCAAAAGCTGTTCGCCCAGATTTTCCCACTCTTCTTTATGGCTGCTCAGCGCCCCATACATCCGGTGAAATTCCTTACAGATCTTAAAATATTCCTCTTTGCTTCCCTGATACAGCCACCTTTCCGCCCCGTCAAGCACCTGATCCCACTCCGGGCGCAGACGTTCCAGGCCATAAAGCACCTGAAGTTCTTCCTTCTGCCACTCCCACTGATGAAAAGATGCCGCATCCACGCCCTTTTCTGAGAGACTTTCCGATATAAACTCCCGCAAGGTTCCCTCCCTGTGATGGCGTTCGCATTCCTGAAGCAGATCATCGATCTCAAACTCTCTTCCTTCCTCCATACAGATCTGGTATCTCTCCGCCAGCTGCTCGCACGCTGCCATACGCAGTGTCAGCGGCAGATTTCGATCCTGCAAAACAGAGAAAAGAACATCTCTGGTGTCTTCCAGCCTCGAAAACATCATAAAATCAAACTCGTCAAAATCATCCTCCTCGTCCGTCTCCTCCTCAAGAAACCGGACCGGCTCCTTGCAGGAAAGAATGATCTTCGCCGCCTCCGGGCAGGAAAGGGACAGGGATAATTCCCTAAGTCCCTCAAATTCCTCCGTGTGTCTCGGATAAAGGCGGCAGGTATCGCAGAGCGCGTCCGGTCCCAGTGCCTTATAGAGATCACACAGATTCCCATCATTCAAAAACGCGCACCGCCTGTCATTCTGACAGAAGCACTCCTCTTCCCAGTTGATTGAATTATGCAGACGTTTTCCAAACTCTCCTTGCACGCTTTTATACTTCTCAAGAGAATCCTCATCGATCATGATCTGCCATCCCGCGCAGCAGGTATCCGGGCAATCTCCGGCCGTACAGACAAATTTATCGTAAAAATGTGGTTTTAAATATCGCATCGTTTATTTTCCTTTCTGAATCACATAATTCTCCAACTGCAGCTTTTCTTCCGTCGCATATCTGCGTCTTCCGTTAATGATATTCCCTGTAATAATCATCCGGATCTCCGTACTGTAAAACAGCTTCCTGCTGCTCCTCATCACTCAGGCTCCTCATAAACAGCCAGTTTTCCTCATACATATAATGCGGATACCGGAATCTCGTTCTCACAAATGTATTCGTTACATACAGGGCAATGTGTTCATCATACTGCTCCACTTTCTGCTCAGATCCAAGACTGTAAAGAAACCAGTTCCATGCCAAAAACAGGAACAGAAATACCGCCGCCACGATCACCGGTACCCTGATAATCATTCTCATCCAGCCGTCGAATTTCTTTCTGTTCCACGCCAGCAAAAAAAATGTCCCCGCTGTCAGCACGATCTGCCAGAACACGCAGAGCCCAAGTGCAATGGCGATCGCCCTGTCAGGGATATAATACCAGCCATCACGCAGCCATTTTTCACCTGAAAAAAAGAGAATTGTGACCACACCGAACACACCTGCTGCAGCCAGCAGTATATAGAGCCATTTTTTCTGTATCTTCATGTCGCACCTCAACGAAATCTAAATTCTTCCGCTACCATAATATCATAAAAAACAGGTGTAATGCAAAATTTTCACATTTCTACACTACACCCGTCATTTCGTATGTTACTGTTCGCGCCTTGCGCAAACAGTAACTGTATATTTTGCTCACAGCTCAGAAGACGAAACCATACACGTGAACATCCAGCACTTCTCAACTACAGCGCTGTTCCTTTCCTCGGCACAAACATCCCGGACATGTCCGTCTGTTCCAGTTTCAAAAGCCCAATCTTCTTCTCAATTCCGCCCGCATACCCCGTGAGACTCCCGTTCGTTCCGACCACCCGGTGGCATGGGATCAAGATCGAGATCGGATTGTGGCCGACTGCGCCTCCGACGGCCTGGGCTGACATGTGCTTTTTTCCTGTCATCTCAGCAACTTTTCTGCCGATTTCTCCGTAAGTCATCGTCTTCCCGTACGGGATCGTAAGCAGGATCTTCCAGACCTCTTTCCGGAATTCTGATCCTTCCGGTGCCAGCGACGGAAGAAACTTCGGATCTTTTCCTGCGAAATAAAGATCCAGCCACTCTCTCGTCTGCTTCAAAACAGGTGTTTCCTTCTCCTCTGTCTCGTTCTCTTTTAACCCGGAAGCAAAATACTTCTGCCCCTCAAACCAGACTCCCTTTAATCCATCTTTATCTGCTGCCATATAGATCATTCCAAGCGGTGAATCATAGTGCGATATAAAGATCATATTCTGTGCCTCCTTCATTTATCGTATTCGCCAGTCATGCTGCATCTTCTTTATCATGCTCTCTTTCCAAGCCATACAGCCACCCCGAAATGCACCAGACAGACCGCAGCTCCCAGTACAAACACCCACTCCGGACCGACAAACTTCCAGACAGCGCCTAAAAGCCCGGAGACCGTCACGGCCAGCACATGATCCACACTGAGTCCAAACGACAGGTTCTCCATCACGTCCGCCGGAGAGTCACTGAGTTTTTTCATTAACATCACATGGACCGCGTTAAAATGATCCGCAATCATAATAAAAATATATGCCGTGAACGCAAAGATCTGCTCCACTCTTCCTGTAAACACACCGGACGTGATCCCATGGACTGCCCAGGCCGCATACAGAAAGATCGCCCCGATCGTCACACTCTCCAGAACAAGTCCCTTTTTCACACCATACCGGTCGAGAAATTTTCCGATCTGCGGAGCAAACATACTGCTGCCAAAATGCGCCGCGATTCCAAGAAGCGCCACCGTATCTGCCCCCATCGCAAGGAGCTCGATAATGATCCAAGGTGCAAACACCAGACGCATCCGTTTCTGGAAACCATAAACCCCTGTAACGATATAATAAGGAATGTATTTCTTCTTAAGCGGCAGTCCCTTTTTCTTCTCATCATGCTTCCGCACATCAAGGGCCGGAACCTCTCTTCTCAGTCTCCACAGGAAAAATAACGCCGCCGCAACGACCACAAGAGACACACAAAACGACGGAACGACCGATCTGTCCGCCCGGAACCAGAACGCCCCGTACCGGAATCCGATAAATACAAGCAGTGATGCCGCCATAGACCCCATCGTCGCATATCCCCGGTATTTTCCGAGAAAGGTCCCTGTCTTTCCCTCATCCGCGAGATCCATCGCGATCGCGTCCCGGACCGGCATGACAATATGATCCCCGAGAGAATAGGTAAATACAAACAGCTGCATTAAGAGATATCCCGGAGATAAAAGTCCAAGGACAAACATTCCCACCGCGTACAGGCAGAAACTGATCATCGCTAACGTCAGATTTCCACATCCCGACAGCACCGTGATCACAAACACTCCCACAACTCCCGGCAGCTCCCTCGGGATCTCCAAAAGCCCCCTCTGCACCGAGTCCACCTGATACACGCCCTTAAAATAGTTCGAGATAATGCTGCCGCCAAATCCGTTTGCAAATGTAAATAACACGAAAGCGATCAAAAACAGCCGCCTTGCCCTTTCCTTCTTCATCTGTTCTGTCATACCCTTCCTCCCATTCAATCTCGTCAATATCCAGCACAAGACTGCCGCTGGACGCGGATGCCTGATTTTCAAAAACAGAAACAGTACAGTTTCCTCCATCCAGGTATCTCTTTCTTCCTCGTAAAACGTTATCTAATCCCAATTATAATACATATCTTTCATATGAACAAGCGTTCTTTCCCACAGTAACAACCAGATCATACATCCTCCAGGTCTATCCTTACGCCTTCAATCCCCAGCGCAGGTCAGCCTCCGGAACTGGGTGCATGATTTACAGGCCTGGCTTCCTCTTGGCTCGCAGGAAAATGCGTTGGAGGAAATGAGGCGCTTGTCTGAGCGAAGCGAGTTGCGTCCCATTTTCTCCGCCCTTAGCATTTTTCTGCAAGCATAGAGGAACCGCCTGGAAATCGACAGCACCAGGAGCCGGAAGCTGACCTGCTCGTACTTCCGCCAAGTTGACTCAACCTCTCTTTTCCTGACTCAAACCAACAAAAATACCGGAACAGCAGTCTCCCCGCCATCCCGGTATTTCTCAATTCCTATAAGATTTCCCCAAGGAACCTACTCCCCGAGGTCCACCATCACATCAGAAACCTCAACCTTCTGATCGATCAGTCCACTCTCAAGCATCCAGTCGATGTTCTCCTGCCAGCACTCCTCCGTCTGTGTCAGGAACGGAGCATCCTCCGTCTCCATAAGCGGCAGCAGAGTCTCACAGGATTTCTCCTCAACGCTCTGTGTCAGCGGGAAATTCTCCTCATTCTGGTTGTTCATGAGGATCGCGAGGCAGCCGTCCGGATCCTTCTTAAAGTCCTCAAAGCCCTTTGCAGATGCACGTAAAAAGCCCTTTAAGACCTCCGGCTCACTCTCGATCATCTCATTATTTGCGAGGAACACTTCCTCATAATAATTCGGAATGCCATATCCATTTGCCATGAAATAATTGACGTCAAAGCCCTCTTCCTCCAGCTGCGGAACCTCATGGTTCACAAGACAGCCGATGGTGGCATCCACGTTGCCGGTAGTCATGGAGCTCATCAGGTCAAATCCAACGTCGATCAGATTTACATCTGACGCGTCCGCGCCCACATACTCCATCATGGTCTTCACAATAGACTCACTGAGAGCTGTTCCGCCGTATCCAACTGTCTTTCCGACAAGATCGGACGGGCTTGTAATATTCTTATCCTTTAAAGAAAGTACAATGCTCAACGGAGACTGCACGATCGCGCCGATGGACTTGATCTTCGTTCCCTGATTTGCAACCGCCTGGATCACATCCTGCTGATAATACATTCCGATCTCCGCCTTGCCGGCAGCGACAAGTGCCAGCGCGTCATTCGCGTTCGCAGGGAAGCGGACCTTCACATCAAGTCCCTCTTCCGCATAATATCCGCGCTCGATGGCGGTGTAAATAAAGGTGTGGATCGCGTTCGGATACCAGTCCAATACCACGTTGACCTCACGGAGATCCTTTTTTTCACCGGAAGCTGCTGTTGTTTCTGCCGCGCTGCTGTTGTCCGCTGAAGCCGCTGCCGTCGTCTCCGCTGTCTTTGTCTCACTCTTACCGCATCCTGCAAGTACTGTCATACTGAAAGCCGCAGCCATCACCGCTGCAGCGATTCTCATTCCTTTTTTCATGTCATTTCCTTTCGTTATCAAACTCCTGATATTGTTTCTCGCTCTGCCTGCCGGATTCAGAACTGGCTCTGACATCCATTCTCTCAGGCAGTTTTTCTGCGTTTTATTCATTTCTCCAGTGAATGATCCGTTTTTCAAGCAGTGTGACCACCCAGACAGCCGCCATCGCTGCCACCGATAACAATAAGATCGGTGCGAACACTCCGGCTCCATCAAGCTGTGTCATCATCCTCCTGCTGAAGTATCCAAGTCCGCTTTGAGCTCCCAGCCATTCACCGATGGCCGCTCCGATGATCGATAACGGGACTGCCATCTTGATCGCTGAGAAAAAGCAGGGCAGGACAGCCGGAACCTTTAACTTCATAAAAATCTGGCGTTTATCCGCGCCAAAGGTAAACAAGAGCTCTTCCATCTCCGTCTTCACCGACTTAAATCCGTCGAATACCGTGATCGTGATCGGGAAAAATGTGATCAGCACCGTCACAAGCACCTTGCTCCAGATCGTATATCCGAACCAGAGTACAAAAAGCGGTGCCAGAGCTGTCGTCGGGATCGTCTGAGACGCGATGATAAGCGGATAAAGTGCCTTTTCCGCTGTCTCGCTGGCATCCATCAGAACGGCCAGACCAAGGCCAAGAATAATGGAGAGCAGAAGTCCGATCCCCACCACCGACATCGTTGCCGGAAGGTGTGCCTTAAATAACGGACCTCTAAGCTCCCAGAGCCGTACCACCACCTGGGTCGGTGACGGCAGGATATACGCCGCGTCGATTCCCATAGCCGCCGCCTGCCAGAAGATCAGTAGAGCTGCCACCAGAATCGCCGCCGGAAGGTTTGTACTCAGAAAATTATGGGTCTGTCCGCGCGAAGCCCCGGAAGGAACCCGCGCATGATCCTTCTTCATCTTCTTACTCATGACGTCTCCTTCCTCAGCATACCGATCAGCTCCTCCTTCAGGGACAGTATCTCCGGTTTCCGAAGCTCGTCCCTGGATCTCGGATATTCTGCCGGAACATCAATGGACCGTAGATGGGTGATCGGTGATTCCTCTACAACCAGGATCCGGCTGGACAAAAAGACCGCTTCCTCCACATCGTGCGTGATAAAAAGGACTGTCTTTTTCTCCCTCTCCCACTGCTCTAAAAGCCATTCCCGCATGGAGATCCTCGTCAGATAATCGAGGGCTGAAAATGGCTCATCGAGGAGCAGAAGATCGGAACCCGTGAGCACCGTTCTCGCAAACGCCGCTCTCTGGCGCATGCCGCCGGAAAGCTCCTTCGGCATCTTGTCACCCCAGTCCTTAAGACCAACAGATTCGAGCGCCGCGTCCGCTTTCTCTCTCATCTCCATTTTCGAATATCCGCTCCGGATCTCCATCGGCAGCAGGAGATTCTCCCTCACGGTCCGCCATGGAAATAAAAGATCCTGCTGCGGCATGTATCCACAGTAGTTTCTCTTCTTCTCAATGGACTCTCCGTCCACCAGGATCTCGCCGGAAGCCGGCAGAAGAAGCTTGTTCACAAGCCGGAAGATCGTACTCTTACCACAGCCGGAAGCGCCGATGACGGACACGAATTCCCCGTCCTGTACATCGAAGGAAAGGTGGTCAATGATGGAGAAATCTTCCACATCATATTGAAAGCTTACATTGTCAAATTTCAGCATCCTACTGCCTCATTTCCCATGCCATATCCCAGAATGCCGCCTCGTAGCGGGAGCATGCTGTAAAGATGTCCACGAGATGCTGTTTCCGCATTTCGGAATAGTCCTCCGTCAGGCAGTTCATCAGGTCTGCCAGCACCTCATTGTCCTCGTGGTAGGAATCGGACGCATATCCGCTGACCCATTCCCCGTAGAACTCATGTTTATCTGCGGCCGGATACTCCGCAAGGATCTTCTTCGCGATAAACTCATAGCTCAACGCGCAGGAAAGGATCGCCGCCATGACCTCCGCCTCTCCTTCCTCGTAAGCGACACGAAGCATATAAGAGGTATAGGACAGATTATCAAGAGCGACCGGTGTCTGCTCCGCCTCCTCCTTCGCGATTCCGAGTCTCGTCATGTACGCGCGGTGGATATCCATCTCACCGTCCAGGATCGAATGGGTATAACCCGCGAACAGGCGCATAGCGTCGAGGTTTTTCGCCTTCGCCGTTCCGATGGAAAATACCTTTGTATAGTCAAGAAGATACAGATAATCCTGTATCATATAATATTTGAATTTTTCATGATCCAGACTGCCGTCCGCGATTCCCTTTACAAAAGGTGTTTCGTTATAGCCGTCCCAGATCTCCTTTGTTGCCTCTAAAAGGCGTTCTGTCATCGTCATGCCTGTTCCTCCGCAAATCCTTTTCCGCGAAAATCAAATCCGTGATCCATCGGTCCGGATCCATGTCCGAGGTCCAGCATGGCTGCCAGCGCTCCGGAGATGTAAGCCTTTGCACGTTCCACCGCCGTATCGAGGTCATAACCCTTCGCCAGATTGGAGGCGATAGCGCTCGATAAGGTACATCCGGTTCCGTGGGTGTTCGGGTTGTCGATACGCTTACCGTTGAACCAGCGGTAGCTGCCATCGCGGTATAACAGGTCGTTGGCATCATTCAACTGATGACCGCCCTTACAGAGGACCGCGCAGTGATAGGTCTCACTGATCTGTTTTGCCGCCGCAATCATGTCCTCGGCGGACTTTACTTCCATCCCTGATAAAACCTCTGTCTCCGGGATATTCGGGGTCAGGACCGCCGCCATCGGAAACAGGTATTCCTTTAATGTGCCGATGGCATCGTCGCTGATCAGCTTTGATCCGCTTGTCGCCACCATGACCGGGTCCACAACGATATTTTCTGCTTTGTGTTCATGAAGCTTCTTTGCGATGGACTTGATCAGTCCCGCAGAAGAAACCATTCCGATCTTTACCGCGTCCGGACGGATGTCCGTAAATACGCTGTCGATCTCCTGTTCCAGGAATTCCGGTGTTACCTCGAAAATCCCCTGGACGCCGGTCGTGTTCTGGGCCGTCAGTGCTGTGATCGCGCTCATTCCGTATACTCCGTTTGCGATCATCGTCTTTAAGTCGGCCTGGATGCCGGCGCCTCCGCTGGAATCGCTTCCAGCGATCGTTAATGCTGTCTTCATCATAAAAACTCCTTTCAGGCATCAATAACTTTTTATTAGGCGACGCAAGGTGGTGCCCCCAATGTGCCGCCGCGGAAGTGTTTTCCGCTTGATCTATTCCAAAACCCAGAGGGAAAATTGCTGCTCTGTGAATTTAGAATTCATATTTTCAGGCAAGTAGTATTTTTCTTCTGGCTTATTGGCTTGTTTGAATGTAGTGTTTAAAAAATTATATTATAAGATTTCTCTTACCGCCTCTTTCAGTTCTCGTGTCGCCTTCTCAATATCCTCTGCCGCAAAGATCGCGCTGACGACTGCGACGCCATCCACACCGGTTCCCTTAAGGGGCTCCAGGCGGTCCTTATTGATCCCGCCGATGGCGACTACCGGGATATCCACCGCCTGACAGATCGCAGAAAGCGCCTCCGGTGTCACCGCTGTGGCGTCCTTTTTTGTTCCTGTCGGATACATCGCTCCGACACCGAGGTAATCTGCCCCGTGCTTTTTCGCGAGAAGTGCCTGCTCCACATTCTTACAGGAAACACCGATGATCTTATCCGGTCCCAGCTTTTCTCTCGCTTTTCCCGCTTCCATATCGCTCTGTCCCACATGAACGCCGTCCGCGTCTATCTTAAGAGCGATATCCACGTTGTCGTTAATCACAAAGGGAACATGATATTCGGCACAGAGCTTTTTGATCTTCTTCGCCTCTTCTAAAAACAGTTCCTCATCCAGCTCTTTTTCCCTCAGCTGAACAAAGGTCGCGCCGCCCTTTAAAGCCTTTTCCACCTGGCTCTCCAGAGTCTCACCATTTAACCACGCGCGGTCTGTCACCGCGTAGAGCAGCATATCTTCCGGTCTGCAGTTCATATCTTCTACCTCCTACAATACATGAAACGCGCCTCGCACATTCCCGCTCCTCGCGCGGCCGCTTGCGACGATCTACATCTTCGCACAAGTGCACAGTATTGGCACGTCAGTACCTTTTGTGTAATAGGGAATTCCCCGGAATTCCTGTTATAACAAGTGAAAACACGCTTCGCGAGTTTCCCCTTGTTATCGCGACAGTCGCCAAGGTCTCGCGCAAGCGCGGACTTTGGCTCGTTGTTCGCGTAAAAAAAGGAGACACCCGCAGGTATCTCCACTTCTACTCTTTCTCTTCAGCAGCTTCCTACGTTGGCATGATCCAAATCAGGTATACGGGTCTTGGCGATGCAGCCAACTCTCAGCCTGATCCGTCAGGCTCCCCGGTCTGTTTATTTTCTTTTTTCTGACAAGATTTACTATATACTTTCCGCACGGAAAAGTCAAGTTTGCACCCGGTTTCGTACATGATTTTAAGACTGCGGACTTTGCATGGATCCATCGATATTTTTCATGTATTCCGTGCAGCCTGCTTACAGCCTTGTGTTCCCCGCCCATCGCTTTTTCCCGGCGGCCTTTCAGAAATTTCCTCTCTTGCCTTTTTCCATCTCCTGTGCTACAATCCAAATCGGTTAACGGAATGCAGTATGAGGGGGAGCGCCCTGATGCTGCGGTCAATTCAATTACTTGATGACGAAGACCAGATTGCGAGGGAGTCCGTGTTCCGGGCTGAGAGGATCCCAGAAAGGATCGACCGTCCCATGCCGCGGATCCATGTCCGCGGCTTGTCAGCATTCTGCCTGAAAGTCATTTTTACGGCATGCTGCAGAAGGCATGCCCTTTTCTTTATCCGCCTGTTTCTTCCGGATTCATGGCAGCTGAACGCGTTCTATTTCTTATTCGGAACGATCACGCTCTCACAGTGTCCTGACCATTAGCGGATATTGAAACTATTTCACCGTATTTCCCGGTGTCCCATTCTTTCAGCAGAAAATATATTCTGCCCTGACGGGCTATGGAGGTATTATATTATGAGAAAATTTGTTGTACCGGCTCTCTCCCTGGCACTCTGCCTCGGACTCACTGCAGGATGTTCTTCCAAAACGGACGCACCGGCTGCTTCCACAGGGGAGACCACAGCTGCCGCTTCTGCGGAAAGCACTTCTGAAGCAGCCGCTTCCGCAGAGACAAAATCCATCGATTCCTTAAAGATCGCTTTCTCCCCGTACGCGGATGCAGATACGATCACGACAGCAACAGAGCCGTTAGAGAACCTTTTAAAAGAGACACTGCTTGAAAAAGGCTACGATGTCAAAGACATCGACATGACCGTCGGAACAAGTTACACCGCTGTCGGTGAGGCACTGAGCGCAGGAAGCGCTGATATCGGATTTATCTCCGGAGGAAACTATGTCCTGTTCTCCGATGACTGCGACGTTCTCCTCACGGCTCTCCGCTACGCCATCAATAAGGACTCCGAAGATCCGAAGGAATGGAACGACGGCACCATCGAGGAAAACACAGACAAAATGAGCACATATTACCGCTCCATCATTCTCGCGGGACCGAGTGAAAAAGGTCAGGAGCTCTTAGCAAAGGTCAACAACGGCGAGGAACTTACCTGGGATGACTTAAACAGCGCCACCTGGGCAGTCATGGGACCAACCTCCGCGTCCGGCTACATTTATCCGTCCTTATGGTTAAACGAGCGCTACGGAAAGACCATCGCTGACCTCGCAAATGCGGTCCAGTCCGATTCCTACACCACATCCCTCGCCCGCCTCGCCTCCGGACAGGCAGACCTCATGGTCTCCTACGGCCATATCCGCACAAAATATGCGCCGGACTGGAAAGAGAAATTCGGCGGCACTGATGATATGGTAAAGCAGACAGGCATCATCGGCGTCACAGAGGGAATCTACAACGATATGATCGCATACAGCAAAACTTCCGACCTTATGCAGGACGCTGACTTCCGTCAGGCTCTCGGTGATTCCTTCATCGAGATCGCAGGAACTGATGAAGGCAAAGACATCATCAAAGTCTTCAGTCAGGTCGGCTACGAGTGGGGCGATGACGCGAACTATGACGGGGAACGCGCCGCACAGGAAATGTTAAAGTCTATGAACTAAACAGATCCCAATTTTTTACTGATTCATTATTTGTAAGGCAGGTATCTTCATGGAAATCGTTCTTCAGAACATTGGAAAACAATTTAAAAACGGGACACGCGCCCTGGACCATGTAACCTTTACCATCCCTCAGGGCGAGTTCGTCTCCGTGATCGGTCCGTCCGGAGCTGGAAAAACCACCCTGTTCCGGATCTTAAACGGCATGGAGACGCCGGGGGACGGGGCTGTCCTTTTTGATGGCAGCGACATATCGTCCATGTCCGGAACTGCCAGAAAAAATGTAAAGAGATCCATCGGCACCATCTACCAGGATTTCTGTCTCGTGGAAAATTCCACCTGCCTTGCAAATGTGCTCACTGCCTGTCTGCCGGATATGGGATTTTTCCCCGCTGTGTTCGGAATCTACGGAAAAAAGCGCCGGGCAGAAGCACTGAAATTTCTTGACCGCGTGGGACTCTTGGAAAAAGCAGAAGAACCGGTAAAAAATCTCTCCGGTGGTCAGAAACAGCGCGCCGCCATCGCGAGAGCCCTCATGCGTCATCCAAAAATCCTGCTGGCTGATGAGCCCGCCGCCTCCTTGGATCCGGTCACCGGGCGGCAGATCCTGACACTTTTAAAGGAGATTCAGGAAAAGGATGGCGTCACGATTCTTATGAACAGCCATAACCTTGAATTTTCTCAGGAGTTTTCCGACCGAATCATCGGGCTGAAGGACGGAAATGTGGTTTTTGATGGAACGCCATCGGAAATGAATGAGGAAATCTTGAGAAACATTTATCTCAGTCTCGAAGACTCCCACCTATCTTAGGTGATGAATAATAGAACTCTGCTATTTATGCATTTATCCATCCCAACGGATCCTTGCAGAGAAGCATTTCAGAGGAGGAAGCAATCCATGTACAGAAATCGAAAAAAATATATAAAACCTGTCGGCTGGATCCTCTTCCTTCTCTGCTTTTACGCCGCCGCGTCCTTCACCGGATGTGATCCGGCTCTTTTTGTTTCAAGGAGCTCCCATCTTTCAGATCTGGCGGCCGACATGATGCGGCCGGATCTCTCTTATTTTCCAAAGATCCTGCTGCCGCTCTTTTACACGATTCAGATGTCCGTTACTGGTACCGTAACAGGATCCGCTCTGGCACTGATCGTTTCCCCTTTCGGCGCTGTGTCCCTGCATTTTCCGTCCTGGGCAAGGCGTTTGCTGCGTCTCCTGATCCAGATACTCCGGTCTTTTCCGGCGCTGATCCTGGCGCTCGCCGCGACCTTTCTCTTCGGACTCGGAACCTTTGCTGGAACCTTCGCGATCACGCTCTACACCTTTGCGATCATGACTAAGCTCACCTACGAGGATGCGGAACATACGGACACAGCTCCCTATCAGGCCCTTATCTCTATGGGCTGTGCCCGTTTCCCGGCATTTATCCATGCCGTCCTGCCGGAGATTTTGCCCGCGTTTCTGACAAACGCCCTGTACCTCTTTGAGACGAATGTGCGGCACAGCTCCATTCTCGGATACGTTGGGGCAGGCGGAATCGGTCTGATCTTAAATGAAAAGATCTCCTGGCGGGAGTTCCACAAGGTCGGAACGATCCTGCTGCTGCTCTTTCTCACCGTCTGTGTCATCGAATCCGCGAACCGGTATTTTACAGCTGTGATCCACAGCGGACAGATCGCAGAACTTTTTTCAGGCAGAAAGGACTTGTCCAAAAAGACCCGTATCTCTGGACGGATGATCCTTTTCGGTTTTGCAGTGCTTTTCCTCTTCTGCCTAGCGACACAGACTCCGCCGGATTTTTCAAGAACAAGTGCCGCTGCCTTAAAAAGTATGGCAGCCGGACTCACGCATCCGGACTGGAGCTTCTTTTTCTCCGCAAAGAAAGACGGGCTCGGCTATCTGCTTCTTGAGACCATCTGCATTGCCATTGTCGGAACAGCCATCGGTGCTTTCCTTGCCGCACCCCTTGCCTTTCTCAACACAAGACGCTTTGTCCCTGCTCCGACCGCTTTTTTCTTTAACCTGATCATCATGGCGATCCGGTCGATCCCGTTTCTGATCTATGGTCTGATCTTCATCCGGGTCTCCGGTCCCGGCGCCTTCACAGGTGTCCTGACGTTAGCTGTCTGCAGCATCGGACTTCTCACAAAGCGCTTCACCGAATGTCTGGAGGCCATCGATCCCGGCCCGTACCGGGCGTTCCTCGCCATGGGTGTCCACCCGGTTCCAGCCGTCTTCCACAGCGTTCTCCCGCAGATCGCCCCAGCATTCTGCTCCGCCGTCCTCTACCGCTTTGACGTCAATATCCGTGAGGCGTCCGTTCTCGGACTCGTGGGCGCAGGCGGGATCGGCGCACCGCTTATCTTCGCGATGAACCAGTACGACTGGAATAAGGCTGGAGCGATCCTTTTGGGACTGATTCTGCTTGTGTGGGGTGTGGATATTCTGTCTTCACGCAGATAAATTCAAGTCGAACGTCCGTGAGACTTAACGCGCCGGTTTCACCCATTCTGTCGCACCTGTCGACGCAGCAACAGGTTTCAGTCCCTGTTTTTCTACAAATTGATGGAGCATCTCCGCAGTCTCAGCGCGGGTAACCGTGCCCTTCAGATCAAGAAGATCGCTGCCAGCTGCCATGCCACTCTGCGTGGTATCATAACCCTTGACCTGTGCGTAGCGATAAAAGATCGATGCAAGCTGTTCACGCGTAACAGGATCATCCGGACCAAATTTCTTGCCGTCAGAGTCTCCCATAATACCGTTTTGCTGTGCCCAGGTTACCGCATCGTAAACCCCTACGGTACCGGGACCGTACTCAACATCCGTAAAGTGGTTCTTTCCCTCAACGGCAGGGCTGCCCGCCATACGGTAGAAGATCACCGCGATCTGGGCACGGGTGATATTGGTGTTCGGTGCAAAGGTCGTTGCGCTGATTCCGGACATCAATCCCTTCTCATAGACAAACATCACAACCTTATAAAACCAATCGTTCGCATACACATCTGTAAATGGATTCGTCCCTGCGTCTGGATCGCTCTTTATCCAGCCGGCGTAAACCGTCCTGTTTCCGATCATCCTGAGTTCCGTGATCCTCTGTGTCAATGCCTGGTCGGAATACCAGCCGGTAAAATCATAGCCCTCACGGGTCGGAATATAATCGGAAAGGCTGACCGTCTTACCGTAGGTTCCCCCAATTGCACTTATGCCGCCGCCACCGTTCGCATGGAAGTTCAGCATATAGCTTGTGGTATCATCGCTGCTTCCGGAACTGCTGCTGTCCTTTTTCGGGGTCGTCGGGGCCGTTGGAACCGTGGGTGTCGTTGGAATCGCAGGTGTCGTCGGAACCGTAGGTGTCGTCGGAATCGTAGGTGTCGTCGGAATCGTAGGTGTCGTCGGGGTCGTAGGTGTCGTCGGGGTCGTAGGTGTCGTCGGGGTCGTAGGATCCTTCGGGATAGCCTGTCCTGCCGCAATTCTGATACCACAGCCCTTACAATAGGTGTCCCCCGTATAGCCATCTGCGCTGGCGGTGGCCTCAACTCTGCCGCGCACCTCGGTGCCGCCCGTGTGATGATCTGGATTCAGTTCCCCATAAGCCGCGCCGCAGACAGAACACACCGCCTGATCTTTGCAGGTGGCTGTTCCGCCGGAGTGATCTTCCCTGATGTCACTTGCCTCACAGTGGATGCATTTCTTCCAATGTTGATCGGCATTGCTCTGCCATTCGCCCCATGCGTGAATACACACATCCGGATTTTCGGGCTCCGGTATCACGATCACAAGTCTCCAGCTGGCATAAAACACCACATTCTCCGTAACAGGAAAGGTCTCTCCCGGGCAGCCCGCTTTCTCTCCATCAGGATTATCCAGCGCCCAGTAATCAAGGATCGCTGATTGATATGTAAAACCAGACTCCGGAAGAACGTAATCCCCGGATATGCCTTCAACTGACTCCATATATCCCGGTGCTCCGTCTCCATTAAAAGAGACCGTGTAAGTTTCGCCCTTTACCTTCCAATTTTTCCATGCAGCTGCAAATTTTTCTTTATACGCGTCAGGAACATATATCGTCAGATTCTCCGGCCATGATTCACCGGGCAGATAAAATGCCAATGACAACTCTGCTTCATCCGGATCTTTCCAATGGGTGTGAACTTGCCCAAGTTGCGGGCATTTATGAAACGCGAAGGGCATCACATTTTTAACACTATTTGGAATATCAATCTGCCTTAGGGTGTTACAGTCCATAAAAGCGGCAGTCCCTATTGTTTTGACTGTTTTTGGAATTTGCACCTCACTGAGTCTTATGCATCCACTAAATGCATTTTTTCCAATCGTTGTCACTCCTTCCTCTATGATCACCTTGTCAATCTTAGACTTTTTGTCCTCCCAGGGACACCTTTTACCGGAACTAGTATTGTCGAAATCAGGCATTTCCCCTTTACCGGATATCGTAATGGTCTTATTGTCTCTGCTGATCGTCCATTTAATATCTGTGCCGAGGATAGGATTCTGGATGTCAGGAAACGGTCCATACAGCACCGCGGCAACCTTCAGATAGCGAGCGATATCAAGTACGACCGAGTCCTCAACGGAAAGCTGTATCATTGCGTCCTCAACAGCCTTAAACTGAAGCCTTACCTCCTCGATGTTATCGTTATTGATATCCGTTACGTCCGGCAAAGCATCGATCATTTCCTGTGCGCGATAGATAGAAGAGACTTTCCGTGCATTGGACCGGGTGGCGATCGCTTTATTTTTCATAAGCGCTTTTGCTGTTATTGGAGTGCTTTCGCTGTCATATTGACAATTTAATTCTTTTGTGATGCAGCCGCTTTCCTCACTGCATACATGGCCGCATTCGGTGGGCTCCACCGCATCAGATGAGGTGGCCGCAGGTTCCGTTATCTCCTTCTGCGGATAACATTCCAGCGTATGTTCATGGACACATTTTTCCATCCACGTATAACACTCCGGGGTATGTTTATGGCTGCCCGCCCCTTTTCTCATTTCTGCCGCCAATACAGGCACAGAAACCAAAGAAAGCATCGTACAGATGCAGAGCAGTGCCGCATAGATCCGTTCTCTTTGTTTCTTTTGTTTTTCTGGCTTTCTCATTGATTTTCCCCCATTTCTATGGTATCTGTTTCCTTTTTCTGAACTTGATATATAAAGAAGTGAGCACAACTGCCGCGGTAAAGGAAATGACCGCTTCCAGCACATATCCGCCCACACCCTCATGCAGCAGGATCGCCCCGTACATTCCCGCAGCATCCATCGGCTGGCTCTGCACCGTCCCTACCGTTCCCAGAAGAGACAAAAACAGCAGAGCGCACAGTGCCGACAGACTGCGAATGCTTCGCCGCGCCTGTCGGCGGCGAGATTCCGCTATCCGCTCCTTTGCCAGTGCAACACGCTTTTGTGTATCATACATGCACGCAAAACCTCCTTTCTGAAAACTCAGCTTAAAGGCCTTTCACTTATATAGGTACAAAAATCCGGAAAAACTCTCACCCCAAAAGCAGATTTTTCAAAAAAAATGAGAGCTGCTTAAAAACAGCTCCCAAAAATCACAAAATAAAGTTATATTACGATGTCAGACGGCGGGCAATCAGCTTTCCCGCTGCCAAAATCACTACAGGCAGAACATAGGCAGCATACTGCACTGCGCCGCCGTAAGCGATCAGCAGATTATAGAGCGCGTGAAACGTGATGGCTGCTCCCAGCAGACCGCAGGTTCCGGCAATCTTCAGCCAGGTCCGCTGCCACACATACGCAAGGCCTCCGCCTACAATGGCTCCGCAGATCACATGCATCGCTCCTGTTCCGATCCCCCGGAAAAAAATAAAGGAAAAATGTCCGGCTCCATTTTGGATCAGGTAGCAGATATTTTCAAAGGTGGCAAAGGAAAGAGCTGTGATCACAGCGGAGATTTTGATCTGCTCCGTCTTTGGCTCAAATATCAGAAGGTAAAAAAGCAGAGGCAGAAGCTTCATGACTTCCTCCACCACCGGGGCAATCTCCGCAGTGGCGGCAAGGTTATCCGCACCATAAAGCGCGGCAAAAAAGGTATTGATATAAGCGGAAAGAAGACACGCCCCCATTCCTGCAAGGCAGAACAGAAAGAATTTTGTCTGTTGTTTTCCCATGCACAGGGCAGCGACCAGTAACGGCGATGCCATACAGATAAAAACATTTTCAATATACGTCATTCCTGCACCGCCTTTCCCATTGCCGGCAGCAAAGCGAGCAGGCAGCCTGCCAGCAGAAGATCAAACCAGCAGTATGGGCTGAAAATGGAATCTCCCGGCCAGAAGCAGCCAGAAGTCCAGAGGGCATATTCTAATGTCGCATAGCAAAGGATCCAAATATGAAAATATTTCATACTATTTGCAGCTCCCCTCTGCCTTCTGGAATAGGCAAGCCCCCGGATAGAAGAATAGGAAACAACGATCATCATACCGCACCAGAGCAGATTGGAGAGGATATCTCCAAATGTGCAGTAAAATATACACAGCGGAACACCGATCAGGACGGCACTTAAGGCCTTCCTGCACGGAAATCTCCGTTCTTCTTCCGAAGAAAGCGTGTATTGCAGCATGGAAAGGAAAATGACACTTGCTACCCAGCCGAACTCTGACACATAAAAGACCTGCGGCGTTTTGGATAATAAGAGCAGATACATCGTCCAGTAGAGAGACCCAAGGAAGAAACAGCCATAAAAGCAGGTCAGCAGGAAATACTCCTGTTTCCGGCTTTTCAGATACCGGATACCGCCCAGGAAAAAGCCCAACAGGGTAACCGCGGCTTGCAAGAGGTTACTGATGACTTCCATCTGCATTTTCCCCCTTTTGCTCCCCTGTCTGTTCTTCTTCGTTCAGTCTACGGATGCGGAAACATAACACCGTCACGCACACGCCGAGAACAAAAGCGAGCAGTCCGACCACGATATATCCAAGTGCGGTGCTGCCGCCTAACATCGTCGCCGCTGTTTCAAAGCCAGAGGAAGTTCCCATCTCGATCCGGCTGACAGCATCAGGCATGGAAAGGGAAACACCTGCGATCACCGCAAGACATGCGGCCACGCAGCAAACTGCTGCAGCCCATTCTCTCCGCAGTCTTTTTTTGTATTCTTTTTCCGCAATACGACGTTTTACTTCCGCGATCCGTTCCTCATTACTTCGCATTGGTAATTCCCTCCCGCTCCAGTAATCCACGCAGACGCGCTTTTCCCCGGTATACCATATTGGTGATCTGCTTCTCACTTTTTCCCATGACCTCAGCGGCCTGCCGGTAGCTCATTCCCTCAAAATAGGTCAGATAAAGAGCTTCCCGGTAATCCGCCTTCAGCTCATCCATACAGATATGCAGGATCTGATCTCGTTCCTTTGTCCGAATGACCTCTTCCACCAACGTCTTTCCATCCGGCTCTTCCG
>ERZ772805.486-NODE-486-length-45432-cov-6.203671_pt1 | contig 45432 bp, 31 predicted proteins | sample MGYA00511344_ERZ772805 | MGnify/ENA primary metagenome ERZ772805 (study PRJEB29015, sample SAMEA2737730) | human gut metagenome | biome: human gut; feature: human-associated habitat; material: faeces | place: China | collected 2012 ...
CCCGCAACGAAGCGATGCATTACGTTTACCAAACAGCTGACTATCCTCAACTGGACGCTGTCAGTAACGCTCGTAGTGCGTTTTGCAGGCCAAGACCGTCAACGTTTCATCGTCAAAACAGTAGACCAAGCGATGTTCCTCATTGATGCGGCGGCTCCAGGTGCCGCTGAGCGAATGTTTTAGTGGTTCGGGTTTCCCCAGGCCTTCGGTTGGGTGTCGCAATGCATCTTCAATGAGCGAATTGATTTTCCTCAGTATTCTCTTGTCGTTGGCTTGCCACTCAAGATACTGAGTCCAGGCATCGTCGTACCAAGCAAGAATCACTTGCCTTACTCCCGAATGAGGTTGTGTTGCGAAACATTTCGCCCGTGACGAACGTCATCAAGCGCTTTTTCCAGATAGGCAATGTTTGCCCTGTTGTAGAAAGGATCCGCCTTTGGTTGGAAAGGCAGGGCGTATGTGCGACAGATCTCCATGAAGTACATGCGGACCGCGGTGGTTGGATCCAGACCCATTTGAGCGAGGATGAGCGTGGTTTGCGCTTTCAGATCATCTTCGATACGGAGTTGCATATTTGCCATGATGTTCTCCCAATGAAAAAGCATTGAACTGTATTGCTAAATCATTGTAATATACATGATAAATCAATGCAACATAATGGGTGAAGATGCTTCTCAAGAGCGGTTATTCACTGTGTTACAGCCCTGATCACGAAGTCGCGAAGCACTCTTGTCGCCCACTGGCGGAATGCCGTGGCACGCTTACTATTGACGCGGTAGCCGACGGCGATGATGACCTTGAGGTTGTAGTGCTTCACCTTGCGGGTAACCGTACGGGAGCCTTCTTCGCGAACAACTAAGAAATCCTTAGCAGTTGCCTCGTCACGGGCTGAGGGTTGCCGGGCGGACTGCACGTATGCCAAGTTATGCGCTTTTATGCAAGGGTATCCGCAGTTATGCGTCTCTATGCAGTGCTATGCGGTCTTATGCGGTGGTATGCGGTCGTATGCGGACCTATGCAGTCGTATGCAGTAGTATGCAGTAGTATCCGCGGGTCGCGGGGGTGGCCCCTTTCTTCGGGCCTTTCCCTTCGTTCTTCTTTGCGTGCAGTCCAAACCGCCCCGCGAAAGCTCGGGGGAGTGCGCTTTCGCGGGGCGATCGGAATGAGGTTTACTTGACGGCCGGCTGCCAGCGCATGAAGCGGCGCTCAAGCTCGGTCACGGCGCGGTCGATGACGAGTGCAAAGGCCGTCAGGACCAGAATCCCCGCCATCACGGTGTTCATGTCGAAGGTCGTTTCGGCCTGGAGAATCAGGTAGCCCACGCCCTCGGCGCTTCCGAGGTATTCGCCGATCACGGCCGCGACGAAGGCCATCCCGACCGAGGTGTGAAGACTCGAGAAGACCCAGCTCATCGCAGACGGAATGTAGACGGTGCGCATCAGCTGCCGGTTCGTGGCGCCCAGCATCCGCGCGCTCGCCAAGACCGTGGGATTCACTTCCCGTACGCCCTGATAGACGTTGAAAAAGACGATGAAGAAGACGAGCGTCACGCCCAAGGCGATCTTCGAAGCGGGCCCGAGTCCGAACCACACGGCGAAGATCGGCGCCAAAATCACGCGGGGCATCGAATTCAAGCCCTTGATGAAGGGATCGAGCACGGCCGCGGCCGTGGGCGCGCGGGCGAGCCACAGACCCACAAAGAGCCCCGAAACCGTACCGATCACGAAGGCCATCAGGGTTTCGTAGAGCGTCACGAAGAGGTGCCGATAGATTTCGCCTCCGGCAAACCACTCCCAAATCCGCAGAAAGATCTGATCGGGCTCGCCGAAGAAGAAGGCCGCCTGACTGTCGTTTTCAAAGAAGAAGGGCGGCACGAGGCCGGGCTTCGTCATGAGCCACCAGAAGACGAAGACCGCGACGAGCAGACCCCACTGGCCGGCCCGCACGCGCCAGCGGGCGCTGCGGCGTTCGCGTTCCGCGCTCGACCTCTTCGTTTCCTGCGGGCCGAAGCCCTGCACAGCAGCCTGACATTGCGTCATGATGTTTTCCTCCTTCAGATCGAATCGCGGTGTTGCCGGTAGCTCTTCATCACTTCGTCGCGAAGCACGTTCCAGATCGCTTCGTGGCAGGCGAGGAAGTCGTGCGTCGTGCGGATTTCGACGACGTTGCGCGGACGCGGCAGTTCAATCGGGAAGTTTCCGATCGGATGCGACGCGGGCCCGGCCGAGAGCACCACGACGCGGTCCGACATCGAAACGGCTTCGTCGAGGTCGTGCGTGATGAAGAGGACCGCCTTTTTGGCGCTCTGCCAGATCTCGAGCAATTCGTTTTCCATCAGTTGCCGCGTCTGGATGTCGAGCGCTGAAAAGGATTCGTCCATGAGCAGAATGTCGGGGTCGGTCACAAGCGTCTGCGCGAGCGCCACGCGCTTTCGCATCCCGCCCGAGAGTTCGTGCGGATAGCGGTCCGCGAAGCGGTCGAGCCCGACGCGCGCGAGCCACGACATGCCCGCTTCGCGCCGTTCGGCTTCGGGAACGCCCCGGTAGCGTAGCCCCATCACGACGTTTTCATAGGCCGTGGCCCAGGGCATGAGGCTTTCCGCCTGGAACATGTAGCCCGCGCGCCGGTTGATCCCGTTAAGCCGTTCGCCGAAGACCCGAACTTCGCCCTCGGAGGGCTTTAAAAGCCCCGCCGCGGCGTTCAGAATCGTGGACTTGCCGCAGCCCGTCGGGCCCACGACGCTCACGAATTCGCCCGCGCCTACCGAAAACGACACGTTCTCGGTCGCGGTGTAGTCGGGTTGCCCGGGTTTGCCGGCAAAGCGGCAGGTAACCCCCCGAAAGTCGAGTGCGGGGACGACGCCCGCGGATTTGAACGTTTCCTGCATCCTCTTCTCCGATCACTTCGTCGCCTTGTCGACGAATTCGTTCGTAAAGACCGTCTTGTAGTCGAAGGCGAAATTCTTCAGTTTCGGGTCGACCGTCGCGAGGGCCGCCGCGGAAATTTCGGCGCAGCCTTCGGGGAAGCGCCCGTCGGTCGAGAGGGCCGGACGGTTTTTGACAAAGCCTTCGACGTAGACCTTGGGGTTCCCGAGGAAGGCCGCGCGCGGCACGACCTTCACGAGTTCTTCGGGCGTGACGGTCGCAAGCCACTTGTCGGCGCGCACGATCGCGTTGGTGAGACGCTGGACGGTTTCGGGGTTCTTTTCGATGAAACTCGTCGGCGCATAGAGACACCCCGCCACCATGGGGCCGCCGAAGAGCGCGTCCGATTCCGCGACGTTGCGCGTGTCGGTGACGATTTGGATAGCGTCGTCCTGCATGAGCTGCGTGATCACGGGGTCGAGCCCCACGAAGGCGTCGACCTGGCCCGCGCGCACGGCGGCGATGGCGCCCGCGCCCGAGCCGATCCCGATCACGGCGACGTCGTTGGCGGCAAGGCCCGCGCGTTTCAGAACGTAGTTCGCGATCACGTGCGAAGAAGACCCCGGAGCCGTGACGCCGATGCGGCGGCCCTTGAGTTCCTTCACGTCCTGGAAATTCGGCATGGTCTTGCGGTTCACGGCGAAGACGCACTGCGGGGCGCGGCCCTGGAGCACGAAGGCGCGCATCGCCTGACGCTTCGCCTGCATCGAGAGCGTGTGCTCAAAAGCGCCCGAAACCACGTCGGCGGAGCCGCCCACGACGGCCTGCAGAGATTTCGAGCCGCCCTGGAAGTCGACGACCTTGACGTCGAGGCCTTCTTCCTTGTAGAAGCCCTTCCATTCGGCGATGGCGGCGGGGAGATAGTAGTAGAGGTTCTTCCCGCCCACGGCGATCGTGACTTCGGTCTTTTCGGGCTCGGCCGCGAAAATCGGGGGCGTCGCAAGACCCGCGGCAAAGAGGGCGGCGCCGCGGCAGAACGTGCGGCGGGAGAAGGGAGCGTTGAAGATTTGAGGCGTTTGGTTCGTCATGACGGTCATCCTTGGTTCGTGTGGGTCTCACGTCGTCGCGAGAGGTTCGAACGAAGGGCCGTCGTGGCGGTTTTGCGCTCGTGCGGGCTGAATGGGGAAGATCCCCGTACGCCGTCCTGCTCGCGATTCTTGGCGGGAGAACGGCGGTGAGTGAAGAAAATAATCAGCGGCCGTCCCCCGTCCTAAGGCGGAGAAGGCTCGTAAGTCGGAATTCCGAGGCGGGCACGAAGCGCGCGGGATCCTTGCGGATCGTGCGTCGTATGGTGAATCGTGCGGTCATGGGGAACTCCGTGGTGGGGAAGAAATCCGGAATGGGATCCGGTCCGAGCGCCTCTTTGTGAGTGCGTAGAAAAGACTTTATTGCAAAAGCTAAGGACTCGCAATAGGTTCGATTGCCTAGGACGTTTGGTGAGGGGAGGAGGGGTTGCGGGGAGGTGTGGCGTTCGTTCCGGAGGAAAGACGGCGTGCAGAACGGGTCGCCGTGCAAGGAAGGGGCGCTTCTAGCGCATTCGGACGGGCCGTGCGAGAACGCCCTTTGTCAGAGTGCTGTAACGCGAATGCCATGTAAGCGGCGGGGACTTCTTACATGGATATCGTGCTGAAAACGGTGGTTTCTTACATGGATACCGTGCTTAAACAGCTTGTTTTATACTTGGATATCGTGCTAAAAATGGTGTTTACATACATGGATATCGTGCGACGCTGTAGGTTGTGATGACGATTTTATATTGCGTTGGAAGTAAAAACTGTGAATGAGGGGGTTGAAGCTGTGATCGATCGAAAAGCGATGGACCGACTAGTTGAGTGGAAGCAGAACCGTCGGGGAGCGACGGCTCTTTTGATTGAGGGTGCGCGCCGGGTGGGAAAAAGTACCTTGGCGGAGGCGTTCGGGAAGCGTCATTATCGCTCGTACTTGCTCATAGACTTTGCCCGAATTCCGCAGGAGGTGGCTGACATCTTCATGAACTTGCGCACGGACATCGACAAGTTCTTCCAGTATTTGAGCGCTTTCTACGGTGTGAGGCTTTACCCGCGCGAGAGTCTGGTCATTTTCGATGAGGTTCAGACTTTTCCGATCGCCCGCGGTTTTATCAAGTACCTGGTCGCGGACGGACGATATGACTACATAGAAACGGGGTCACTTCTCTCGATCCGACAAAATGTTCAGGAGATCGTCATCCCGTCGGAAGAAGAGTCCTTTCGTCTGAACCCGCTCGACTTTGAAGAGTTTCTCGTCGCGACCGGCAATGACTCGCTCTCCGACCTTATCCGTGAAGCTTTCGAGCGGGGGGATGCCGTCCCCGACGCACTTCATAGGAAGGCATCAAGGTTATTTCGCGAGTACATGCTTATCGGGGGTATGCCGCGCGTTGTCGACGTTTATGCACAGACATCTTCCTTTGAAAAGGCCGATGAGGAAAAAAGAAGGATTCTTGATCTTTATAGGAAAGACGTTGCTCGCTTTGCCTACGGTTACCAGGATAAAGTGGGAAGCATTTTCGATGAGATCCCCGCACAACTCTCGAAACATGAAAAGCGTTTTACGCTTGCGTCGCTTGGCAAATCCGCTCGTTCTAGAACGTACGAAGAAGCCTTTTTCTGGTTGGCGGATGCGCAAATCAGCATTCCCTGCTTTTCCTCGACGGACCCCTCAGTGGGCTTGGCGCTCTCGCGAGATTCGTCAGCGCTGAAGTGCTATATGGCTGACACGGGACTGCTCGCCACGATGAGTCTCCTCACCTCGAACGCAACGAAGGAAGATCTCTATCGCGGCGTGCTGTTTGGAAAATTGTCGCTTAACGAAGGGATGCTCGTCGAAAACGTCGTGGCGCAAACCTTGGTCGCAAAGGGGGATCGACTTTTTTACTATTCGCAGAGTGGAAAGAAGGAGGGTGAGGAACGTCTTGAAATCGATTTTCTAGTCGTTCGACCATTCAAGGATGCCGGAGGAAAGCCCCGAGTGAGCCCGATCGAAGTGAAGTCATCCGTACGTTTTCGTGTGCTGTCACTCGAACGCTTCGCGGAAAAGTTCCGGGAGAAAATCGGGACGGAATACGTTGTTTATCCCGGCCCTATGCGCAGGGACGGGAGGCGCCTTCTTGTGCCGCTTTACGCTGCGCACTGTCTCTAAGGATTCCCAGGCAGGAAGGAATCGGCCGGTTTCCAAGGTGTGCACGGCAAAGCAATCAGAAACCGTATTCCGCCTGCAGCTTCAGGCTCGCATCCTCGCGTTTGCCGCAGTAGCCGCGCAACCGCATGTCAAAGAGCCAGGGGGAACCCGCCTTCGCGTGGTGAATCCCCGCTTCGTTGCGGATCGTGTCGGTAAAGTCGTACTCGAAGGTCGCGCCGAGGAAGCCCTGCCAGTCGCCTGCCGGGTGTAGAGTCGGGTGCCCATGTGCACAGCGATCTCAACGCAGGTCGGAATCTGCAGAGTTTGGGTTACCAGCCGGGGACTCAGGCGCCGGCTGTAAACAGGCCTAATGCGACGTGCCTCGGCAATAGTTGCAAAGCCTTCAATTTTAGTCGAGGGTTGTTTGCCAATAGCGAAGAGTGTTGAATAATCGCGATTGTTTAGTATCTTCTTTCTTTGTGAGTTAAGGTTAACCATGGATAAATCAAACATCCGGAATCATACGGCCGACTTTCTCATCTTCACTAAGGAGAATGGCGGCAACGGTATTGAAGTTCGTATCGAGGATGAGACTATCTGGCTTACTCAGAAGTTGATGGCTCAACTGTTTGACTGCACCCCTGAAAATGTCCTTCAGCACTTGAAGAAGATTTTCGATGACGAAGAATTGATGGAAGAGGCAACTACTAAGGATTTCTTAGTTGTTCGCGAAGAAGGCTCCCGTACGGTTACCCGCAAGGTTAAGCACTACAACCTCGACGCCATCATCGCCGTCGGCTACCGCGTCAATAGCAAACGTGCCACGGCTTTCCGTCAGTGGGCGACGAGAGTGCTTCGCGACTTCGTGATCAGGGGCTACTTGTTGGACTCCGAACGTCTAAAGAACGGCAAGCTATTCGATCAGTCGTACTTCGACCAACTTCTTGAAGAAATTCGGGAGATTCGCGCTAGCGAGCGCCAGGCCTACCAAAAGGTGACGGACCTGTTCGCAACGGCTTCCGACTACGACGTTGATTCGGACGTTGCCCGCCGATTCTTCGCAACCATCCAGAACAAGCTTCACTACGCGGTTCATCGTCACACGGCAGCGGAGATCATCAGGGACCGAGCGGATGCGGAAAAGCCGCACATGGGCCTCACCTCCTGGAAGAATGTCAAGACGGGCGGCAAGGTCATCCGCACCGATGTTCTCATCGCGAAAAACTACCTCTCCAAAGAAGAGATCGACACGCTCAACCGCTTGGTTTCCATGTATCTCGACATGGCCGAGCTCCGCGCCCGGAAGCACGTTCCCATGACCATGGAGGACTGGGAGAAGCGACTCGACAGCTTCCTGGTATTTAACGACATGGGCATTCTTCAAGGTCCCGGCAGCGTTTCGGCCCAAGAGGCGAAGGAACATGCCCTGGGGGAATTCGAGAAATTCCGCATCAGGCAGGACCACGAATTCCGAAATGCTTTCGACGTTCGAATCGCTGCGGATCGGCTGCTCGACGATGCCCGCAAGATGGTGAAAGACGAGGACTGACGTAGGATTTCGACAGCGCAAAGGAAAGAATTTCGAGGACGCAATCGGCGAAGGCTTGTCGCCTCCGGGTGGCGTCGGTCCGAAAACGATCTCGGTTACGACCGTGGCCGGCTCTTTATCCGGCCCGATGCCTTCGAATGGATGCAGACGGCGTACCCGAAGGAATTTGGGCTTCTGCAGAAAACGAACAACTGACAGATCGTTCTTCCCGATCGACTGCTGGACTTCGCCCGTCAGCACGGTGCGCTCGTCCTCCTGCACGAGTCAATCGGCATTACCGGCGTCGGCCGCTTCAAGATGAGCGAGAGCGCCCCGGAAGACGGCCGCAATGAGGAGGTTGCCCAACGTTGCCGTAGCAACATCCTTCGCGTCGTTCGGCAGGTTCACCACCACACGACGTCCGAAGAATCGCTTGACCTCGTGTTCTACATCAACGGCGTCCCGGTGGCGACGGTGGAGGTCGAGACCGACTTCAAACAGGGGCTCACCGGATCAAAAAAGAACCTCTCCGACAATGGAAATTCGCTAAAATTTCTGGATCTTGCAATCAAAAGGGTGCGGGCCTTCGGGCCCGCCCGTCATCCGTCGGGAGGAAAACATAATGGCGCGGCAGACGAAAGAACAGCGCAGAAAGCAGCGAAAGGCCAAGGAACAACGCAAACGCGAGAGCCGCCGGCAGGAAATCATCCGGTCGGCGATCATGTCCGACGGACTTTTTCAGGCGTTTCACGCCTACTGGTTCATTTTCCGGACGATGGAGGAACGGGCTCCCTTGTTGGATGTCGTGTCCCGGAAGACCGGGCTCTCGTACGACCGGGCTCACGGGCTCTTCACCGGTCTTTTCCTCGGTCTTTTGAGCTGTGTGGATCCGGAATTCCTCGACGAAGAACTGTTGGAAACCGTCAGCAAAATGATGTCTTCCAGTGTTCCGTCGACGAACGAACCTTCCGAAGAGGAAACGGTCGATCCCTTCGTTCAGGTCGAACTGGTCGAGCATTTCGCCGACGTTTCCCGAATGATTTCGATCGCGGAACTTCTTTCGTTGGGGATGGACGGTCTCGAAGAGGTCGATTCGGTGGAATACAAGGCTCTGAAGGCGGCGGTTTCCCGTTTTGTCGCCGCGGACTTCTCGGATTGCGAGATCGTGGACCCTGAGGACAGCGCCCGCGTCTTCCAATACGACCCCGAAGAGGTTTTCGAACCCTGGATCGACCAACTTCTGATGCGCGAGACGAGCGAACCCGACGAGGAGGAGTGCGTTCGCCGAACCGACTGCATCACTCAATTCCTGCAGAAGGCGATCGTTCGTCATTTGGAGGCGGAAGACCATCCCGAGGACGAGTGCGACGAATTCCAACGGGCACGTGTCCACGGCGAAATCGTTTCTCAGATCCTGTACTTGACGGCGAGTCGGCACGACACGAGGTCGGAAGAGGAGGACGGTCGGTACGAAGAGTGGATCGAGCAACACGCCGGAACCGCTCCCGACGAAAGCGTACAGGCGGAAATCCGCGCGATGATCGCGCCCGAAGCGAAAGCGTTGGGAGCGCTCCCGCAGACCGATTTCTATCGTTTGATTCTGGTCGCCGCCCGCTTGGCATTCGGGTTCTTCCCTGGGACGGCCCGGTCCGTCGGTGCTGCTGGCGCAAGTTTCGTCCGCTCCGTGATGGACGCGCTGGACCCGACGTTGATGAAGACGCTCGAGGACGAGGAAGAGAACTTCTTTCAGCGGATGATCGAAGAGTCGGACAATCTGGACGCCTGAACGATTCGGCCGGACGGTTGCTTCGATTACCAGTGGGATCCCCTGCGAACCTTTGCGGCGCAGGGGATTCGTTTTTTTTTATTGACCGAGCTGAAAGCGCTTTGCTCAGAAGCCGTATTCCGCCTGCAGCTTCAGGCTAGCACCCTCGCGCTTGCCGCAGTAGCCGCGAAGCCGCACGTCAAAGAGCCAGGGGGAGCCCGCCTTCGCGTGGCGAAGCCCCGCCTCGCCGATCCCCGTGGCGCCCCGGATCGATTCGCCGCCGCGGATCTCGACGCCGTTCGCCTCGTTGCGAAGCGTCTCCGTGAAGTCGTACTCAAAGGCCGCCCCGAGGTAGCCCTGCCAGTCGCCCGCCGGGGCGTAGAGTCGGGCGCCCGTGCGCACGCGGTGGTTGTCGACGCTCTCGAAGCGAAGCGTCGTCGTGCCGTCCGAATCCTTGACGCGCGCGGTGTCGCTCGGCAGATACGTGAAGAAGTACTTCCCGAAGACTTCGAGCTTGAGGTCTGCCGTCACCGGGAAAATCCGGCCGAGCCCCGCATGGGCCGCGGCGTAGAGCGAGCGCGTCTTGTAACCGTGCGAGAGGCCGTCGGCCCCGACGAGCCCGTGATCGACGTCGTTTTCATAGCGCCCGACCCGAAGCGAGCCTTCCGCGTAGAAGCCGTTTTCGAGAAGATGCCGCGCGGACGTTCCGACGCCGTAGTAGGTCATCGTGCCGTCGAGTCGGCGCGTGAGACCCGAAAGCCGCATCGAGTCGTCAAACTCCCCGCGCCCGGTTTCCGCAAAGAAGTTGACGCGGGCGATGCCCGAGTCGGTCTCGACGCTCGTTCCCGCGCCCGCGAGGAAGTTCATGCCGCGCACGGTGAGTTTGCCGGAGGACTCGTACTTGACGTCCGCGCCGTTCATCACCGCGAAGGTCTTGGGACCGAGGCGGTAGTCCTTCGGGGGTTCCGTGAGGGTGTCGCCCACGATTTCCGCGGCCTGGCCGAGGAAGGTCACCGCCATGTTGCGGTGGTTCGTGACGAGCGCGAGCTGCCGGTTCGCCACGGGGGCGTCTTCGAGTTCGAGAACGATCGACTTCCCGTCTTCGGCGTTCACGATCCGGCCCTCGACCTCGGTCGTGATGCCGGTTGTGAGCGCGATCGCCTGGCCTTCTCCGTCGTAGAGGGAATTGAGCGTGAGGTCGGTATGGTTGCCCGCCTCGATGAGCGTCATCGATTCGCCGAGGTGCGCGTCGGCGCCCCTTTCAAAGACAAAGCCTCCGTCGACGAAGGTGAAGGTGGTGCCGCTCAGGTCCAGGGTTTCGTCCGTGACGGTCCCGTCCCAGGTTTCGTAGGGCGTCATGTCGACCCTGAGCACGGTGCCGTTCGCCTCCCAGGGGACGGCGTTGAGTTCGATTCGATCGAATCCCTTGATCGAGGAGACCTCGCCGCGCCAACCATAGAGGCGCAACGCGTTGTCGTGAATGTCGTTTTGCTCTGTTCCGCCGAAGCGTTGAGCGCCCACGAACCGGGCTTTCGAGAGGCGTTTGTCCCAGTTGCCGTCGCCCACGATTTCGACGGCGTTGTCCGTGAGCTCGCAGCCTTCGGAAGCGGAGAGTTGGCCCGCGATGAAGAAGGCGGTTTGGTTTTCCTTGAGATCGAGCGTCACGTTCTCAAGACGAATGACGTTGCCTGCGATCCTGCCGTCGAGACCGCCGTACCCTACGTGGAGACCGCCGTAAACGAAGATGTTGCTCCCCGAGTCTCTCCTGAGCGTCGTGTTCGAGATTTCGACACGATTTCCAATCACGTCGCCGCTCGCATTCATGGCGGCTCCGAAGGAGGACGAGTCGATCGAGGAATTGTTAACCGATAGAAAGTTGTTGGCGAGCGTAGAAGGTGCGGCGGATCCTGCCGTAGCGGCGAAGAGGTCTACTTGGACGTAAAGGTTCTTGGCGTCATCAATGATGATCACGTTTTCCGAGGCATTGCCGCTGTTGGTGTTGGCAGCATAAGCCATGTTGAGGCGGCCGTTCTGAAGTCCCTTGATCTCAAGACGGTTGCGGGTGAGCGTGCCGACCTCGGCGTAGGCAACTTCAACGTCCGCGTCCGCTCGGAAGTTCCCGCCGATGATTTCGATCTTGTTGTCGGCAAGCGTGAAGCCCGCGTCCGTAACGTCGTTTTCCGTGATCGTGTTGTTTGCGGCGAAGAACATCGTCTGCACGCCGAAATCGCCGCCCGTGACGGTGATTCGGTTGCCGCTCATGTCACCCGTGCCTTCGGCGGCGGTAAAGGTGAACTTTTCGCTCTGCGTCGTATCGGAGGGTTTGAGCTTGAAGTTTCCTCCCTTGATGACGATGGCGTTGCCGTTTGCTTCCTCGGTTGCATGGTGCGCGGCAACAAAGGACTGCACCGATTCTGTCGCCAGGAAGTCACCCTCCGAAAAGAGAAGCTGATTTCCGTTTTCGACCGCGGCGCCCGAAGCTCCGAAGAAGTGGAACCCCGAGACGTCGTTTCCGGAGAGAGCAAAAGTGAAGACGTTGCCGCTGTGAGAACCTTCGGCGCTACCGCTGTAAGTATGTTCCTGAGACTTGTCGATCCAACGGTCAAGGTCGGCGACCGTCGCGAAGCGGTCTTCCGAGGCGGAAAGGGCGCCGGCGGCGAAGAGCGCGCCCGCAAGGAGAGAGAGTTTCCCGAGGGACGGGAAAACGAAGCTGAGCGTGTACGGGAAAAGCGCGCGGGAAGAAATGTGCATGTAGGTTCCGATGTACGTGGAAAGAAAATGTCTTTCCGTGAAGAGGATCGTTCATCCTAGAGCTTTTTCTTGCCGTAAGTTCCCGAAACGGCACTTTATTTTTCTATTGATGCGATAGTGTGTAAGTTTTAGTTTCCGCTTCTCCGTAGGGAGGGAGTGGTGAATAAGTGAATGCAATGTGTTTTTCCGAGATGAAATGTATGCTTTTTCGTTGTAGGGTAGCGGGTATTGGGATAACCCTAAATTTTCTTGCTGAGTCTCTCGTCGGGGTCGGGTGCCGAGGGCGTGGGGAAGGGCGTCGCCGGACTCGAAGGATGAGGCAAAAGGAGGGCATTAACTTGGATTTCGTACTGAAAACGCCACTTCCATACCCGGATATCGTGCTGATCGGAGGACATTTTTACCGGGATTTCGTGTTCGGATCACGATTGTTTTTGAGGAAATCTGCTCTACGGCACAGCAATGCGGAACTTCGACAAACGACTGTGCGGCGTGTTCGGATCGCGCCCCGTCAGTGTGCGGCTTCTCTTGAACGTGGCAGGCCCGGCTCTTCGATCTCGGAACTCTTCTAGAGGAACTCGTACTTACCCGCATGAATGCCCGTCGGTCGACCTTTATCCTTTATCCTTTGTCTCAAGACTTGGGGCGAGGCGGCAGAGACCGCCCGCGCAGGTCCCTCTCAACCATCGATTGGAGAACTTCTATGTTCGGAGTCATTTGTACGCTTTTGGCCGTCGTGCTCTTGGCGTACTTCGTCATCAAAAACTACTATCCGCCCGTCATCCTTCTGGTGCTCGGGCTCGTCCTGCTTCTGATCGGCGCCTATATGGGCAACGCGCCCGTGTCGGCCAAGACCGCCACGAACTTCCTCGGCTTCGACCTCGCGCAGGCCGTGACCGACCTCACGAAGAGCCGTATCGGGGGCTTGGGCCTCAACATCATGGCGATCGGGGGCTTTTCGGTCTACATGAACAAGATCGGCGCCTCGAAGGCCCTCGTGAAGCTCTGCGTGCGTCCGCTCTCGGCGATTCACTCGCCTTACGTGCTCTTGGGCCTCACCTACGTCGTGGGCCAGTGCATGGCGCTCTTCATCAATTCCGCCGTGGGCCTGGGGCTCCTTCTCATGGCTTCGGTCTATCCGCTTCTCGTGCAGCTCGGCGTTCGCCGCGCCGCGGCCGCCGCGGTGATCGGTTCAACCTGCTGTCTTGACCTGGGTCCGAGCTCCTCGAACGCCATGCGCGCCGCCGACCTCGTCGGCACCGACGTCGTCACCTACTTCGTGACGGGCCAGATTCCGGTAGCGATCTGCATCATCATCGCGGTTGCCGTCGGCCACGCCCTCGTGCAGCGCTGGTTCGACCGCCGCGAAGCCGCCAAGGGCATTTCCGACGATGCGGGCGCCGTCTCCGGCAAGACCGAAGACGCCTTCGCCGGTGCGGGTCCCGCCTTCTACGCGATCCTTCCGATCCTGCCGCTCTTCCTCCTCATCATCTTCTCGCCGATGGTCTACAACGGGATCAAGCTCAATCTCGTCACCGCGATCATCGTCTCGATCCTCGTGGCCTTCGTCGTGGACCTCGTGAGCCGCCGCGCTCTGAAGGACGTCTGCAAGGACTTCGGGGCCTTCTTCGAAGGGATGGGGAAGGTCTTCACGTCGACCGTCTCCCTCATCATCTGCGCCGAACTCTTCGCCCTCGGTCTCACGAAGATCGGCGGCATCTCGACCATGATCCAGATGGCGGCCGCGCAGCAGGACGTGGGCCTCTACCTCATGCTCTTCGTCATGATGGCTATCATGACGATCGCCACGATCGTGACGGGCTCCGGCAACTCCGCCTTCTTCGCCTTCTCGCCCCTTCTTCCGGAAGCGGCCGCGAGCGTGGGCTACAACACGATGGCGCTCGTCATCCCCGTGCAGTTGGCGGCGAGTCTCGCCCGTCCGATGAGCCCGATCTCGGGCGTCATCATCGCCGTCTCGGGCATCGCGGGCCTCACCCCGATCGAACTCATCCGCCGTACGATCCCGGTCATGATTTTCGGCATGATCGTGAACGTCGTCGCAGCGCAGATTTTCCTCTGATTCTCGTGTAAGGAGATTCAAAAATGGCATATCTCATCAAGGGCGCGCACGTCTTTGCGCCGGAAGACCTCGGCGTCGTCGACGTCCTCACCGTGAACGACAAGGTGGTTGCGGTCGGCAAGGACCTCTCCGCCCAGCTTCCCGAACTTGAAACGATCGACGCCAAGGGCCTCGTCATGACGCCGGGCTTCATCGATCAGCACATCCACGTCACCGGGGGCGGCGGCGAAGGCGGTCCCAAGACCCGCACGCCCGAACTCGTCCTCTCCGAACTCGTCGCCTGCGGCACCACGAGTGTCGTGGGCGTCTCCGGGACCGACGGCACGAGCCGCTCGATCCCGAACCTTTTGGGCAAGGTCCGCGCTCTGCAGGCCGAGGGCGTTTCCGCCTGGATGTACACGAGCAACTACGCCTATCCCCCGACCACGCTCACGAGCTGTGTGCGCGACGATCTCTACTTCGTCCCCGAAGTCCTGGGCGTGAAGATCGCCATGGGCGACCACCGCTCGAGCTTCCCGACCGAAGACGAAGTCATGCGTCTTTTGACGCAGATCCGCGTGGGCGCAATGGTCGCGGGCAAGCTCGGCGTTCTGCACATTCACCTCGGCAACATCGTCGGCCCCTTCGACATGTTCCTTGACTGCGTCAAGCGCGGCATGCCCATTCAGCACATCCGTCCGACGCACTGCGCGCGCCACCCCGACGTCTTTAAGGGGGCGATCGAGTTTGGTCTCGCGGGCGGCTACGTCGACATCACGACGGGCGGCTCCTGCGCCGTGGGCACTCCGGCCGCGGGCGTCAAGGCCGTGCTCGACGCGGGCGTGCCGCTTGACCACGTGACGATGAGCTCCGACGGTCACGGCTCCGTTCCGCGCTTCAACGAAAAGGGCGAAATGGTGGGCCTGGGCGTCGGCGGCGTCGCGTGCAACCTGAAGGAAGTGAAGCGGCTCGTCGAAGAACTCGGCGTCCCGATGACGTCGGCGCTCTCCGTCGTCACGGCGAACGTCGCCAAGGCCCTGCAGCTCCCGGGCAAGGGCTTTGTGAAGGCGGGCGGCTCGGCCGACCTCAACCTCTTCGACGAAGACCTCAAGCTCGTTCACGTCTTCGCGAACGGCCGTCAGATGATGCGCGAAGGCGAAATCATCGTGAAGGGAACGTTCGAGGAATAATCCCGGTTCGGACTTTCGTCTGAAGGAACAATCCGCGCCGTCGGTTCATTCGGCGGCGCGGATTTCTTTTTGCCGGCGCCCGACGAAGTGAACCGCCGGGCGCTGCGGTCGCCGGAGAACCGCTCCTTCCCGTCGTCAGAATCGGTAGGTGAGGGGGGCTGCGCCCGAGACGCCCCGACGGTCTCCCGCAGACCCCTTGAGACCGAGGTCGACGGCTCACGGACTCGCGGCGTCGGATTCCAGTTTCGTCCGACGGACAAAACCGCCTTCTACGGCGAACTGGAACGTTCGACGGGCGGTGAAGTGAAGGATCATTACGCCTTCAACGTGGGTGCCCGCTACGCTTGGTAACAAGACCGGGTTGATTCCGTAACGAAAAGAGCCGCCGCGATGTCTTTCGGCGGCTCTTTCCATTGTATTTCTTTACCAAGGGAAAACCCTTTGCACCGTTTTCCCTCAATTTCAGGCAAAATGGATCCCGCTTCATCAAGCGAACGGACGCAATGGAAATCGGCGCACGTTCTAAAAAACCGGGCTCCTCGCCCGAAACGGATTTCCACCTTCCACAACGGCTTCTTTCTCCGGCGACTCGTCCTTCGGGCGCGTTCAGGGCGGAAGAAGTTCTTGTCTCTTAGCTGCCTCGTGGGCGCTGTCCCACAGGCTCAAAGCGGCTTCAAGGGGACGTGCGTCCCCGAGGTTTTCTTTTTATCTTTTTCAAAGGAAAACCACCATGCTTCAAAGCCGCCTTGTGCCGGCAAGTGAATTCGGCGCACATCTGACTCCGTATCCCCCTTGCCGAGGCTACTCATTCGACGAACGAAGCGATGTCGAAAGACACCGCATTCCCTCCGTCAATACTTCACACTTTTTCTCCCACAACGTCTTCGGACAGCTCTCCCTCTGGTGGAGATTTGCCGAAGCCGAACCCCTCTACATCTCGGGCCCGACGGGCGCGGGCAAATCGAGCACGGCGTGTCAATTCTGCGCCCGTCTCGGCATGCCCGTCGTTTCCGTCATGGCACGGCCCCGCATGGATCGGCGCGAGCTGATCGGCCGCTGGGTTATGGATGAAAAGGGGATGCGCTGGGTCGACGGTCCCGCCGCGCTCTGCTGGCGTTACGGCTGGATCCTGCTCATCAACGAGTTCTCCTGTGCGGGTCCCGAGCTCTGGGTGTCGTGCAACGACATCCTCGAGGGACTGCCGCTCGAGCTCGATCAGGTGGGCCGGGTTCTGCCGCGTCATCCGGAAGCCCGGGTGATCATCACCGACAACACGCGCGGCGCTTCGAACGAAGCCGCCGACGAGGGGTTCCTCGGCCGAAGGCTGCAGGACCGCTCGACGGTGGACCGTTTCTGGCACCTCCGAATGGAGGGCTTGAACGAGTACGAGGAGACCGCTCTTCTCGTCGCGACGCTTCGCCGCGACTGGAAAGAGGCGCTTCCGCCCGAAGTGCTCTCGGACCTTTGCGTCCGGCTCGCCCGCGTCGGTGCGGACAGCCGTGCCGCCGCGAAGAAGAGCAGCGTGGCCTTCGAGAACGCCTCGGTGGCCGTGAGTCATCGGGTGCTTCGCCGGGTTCGGGACATTCTCTGTTCCGTTCTTCTCGGCGAAGCCGTGAAGATGCCCGACCCCGTCCGGAGCGCCGTGCGCCTGGCTTTTTCGGAAGCTCTGGGCGCCGTGGAACGCGAGGCCGTGGAGACGCTTTTCGTCACCACGCTCGGAAACTTCATCGACGAGGCGCGCAAACGCGTGAACCGTCGCGACGTCGAACCGCCGGCCTTCGCCTGAAAAGCGAAGGCAAAGGAGAAACGTCATGAAGCCTCCATAAGCGCCGCGCGGGTCCGTTTTCATGCGGCCCGCGCGCTTCCGGACCGGACCCACGGGTCCGACAAAAGCAAAGTGTGAAACCCCAAGGGACTTTGCGGAGATCCCCCGCGCCGAACCTTCGGCGCGGTCCTCCGCTGGGTCCCTTTCTTTTTTGACGGAGAGACAAAATGAGTCGATTCCGAGCCCTCACGGGCAAAAAGCGAGCCGGCGCAACCCGGCGCAACAACGCGGTCGACGTGACCGTTCTGAACCGCATCGGGAAAAACGACTGCGCCGCGGGCGCCGAGGCCGCCGGGCGGGTCTTCCGGACGGAAGCCTCCAAAGGCCGGGTTCTTCGGCAGGCCGCGCCCCTCGTCCTTTCGGCCGCGTGCCGAAAGGAGGGGCTCTCGGTGAAGTTCACGGCCCGTCCCGCCACCGACGGGAAGACCGTCTGGCTGGGACCGATCGACTTCGGAAATCCGCTCGCCCCCGTGTTCGTATACGGACACGGCCTTCACGAGCGCGGGCACGTCGTGCATTCGGACTTCTCGCTCCTTCGCGGAGCGGCGGTGAAGAATGCCCCCGCCTGCGTTTTCGAGTGGGCGAACCTTTTCGAGGACGTTCGGGTGGACGCGTTGACGAGCGCCGCGTACGCGGGCTACGGGATTCTTCGCGAAGCCCTCTACCTGGCGCTCCAGAGCGCGGGGATGAGCCGCTTCGTCGAAGACGTGCCGGGAAGACCCGCGTACGACGTCGTGAAGCTCTACTACCTCGCGCGCCTTTGGGAGCGCGAGTTGGGCTTGACGGTCGTCGAGCGGGATCTGCAGTGGCTCGAGCGCGAGATGGGGCGAATCTTCACAGAAGACGAAAAGCTTCGGCTCGATCGTCTCGTCTTCTCGGCCTGGCCCCTGCGCTCGACCGAGGACGCCGTGTCGCTCGCCCTTCGTCTCGCGGAGCTTCTCGCAAACTTTGCCGAAACGCTAGCGCCCCCGCAAAAGGGCGCGGACGAGGGCAAGGCCGCTTCCGACGGAAAGGGAGATTCCCTTTCGCCTGAACCCTTTCAGCCCTCTCTCTTCGGAGAGGCCTGGGGGTACGAGGAGAAGCGCGACGAGTCCGACGCCGTGCGGCGCGACCGCATCCTCTCGATTCTCGAGGGATCGGGTCGTCCCGCCTTCGCGGGGTCGGGGCACGCCAAGGCGGACGCCTCGACGGGGCTTGCCCGAAAGGGTGAAAACCGCGTGACCTACGAAGACGGTCCCGCCTTCCGGGCGGAATCGTGGATGCGGATGGACCGGCTCGAGCGTGCGCTCTGGCCCGCCGACACGCGGATCGTTCCCGCCGGGGGCGAGACCGCGCCCGCGCGCCGCCGTCCCGACGTCGAGATGCTCTTCAAAAAGACGCTCTCGCGTCTCACGCGGTTGAACGGCGCGCTCGAGGACCTGCTTCTTCGGCGCGTTCCCTTGCCCGTCGGTTTGACTGAGACGGGCTGGGACGTCGACGACATGGAGCTCGACCGTCTCGCCGTGGGCGACGCCCGGGTCTTTTCGGTCTGGGAGGACGCGCAGGGCGTGGAGGCGGCGGTCTCGATTCTGCTCGACAGTTCGGGATCGCTCTCGGAAGAGGACTTCGCACTCGTGAAGGCCTCGGGCTACCGTCTCGCGTCGGTTTTGGAGAAGGTCCCGAACGTCGCGCTCGAGACGGCGCTCTTTCCGGGAGACGCCGGCTACACCGCCGAGGTCATCACGACCTTCGGCGAATCGGTCGAAGCGTTTGCGAAGCGAACCGGCGCGCGCGAGAGTTGCGGCGGCACGCCCGTCGTGGCGGCGCTTCTCTCAACCGCGCAGAGGCTCCTCGAACGGCCCGAGGCGCGCAAAATCCTGATCCTTTTGACGGACGGGCATTTTGAGCGCGAGAACCTACGGAGCGTTCCCGAAGACGTCGAGGCGGCCGGGATCGAACTCGGCGTCCTCCTCGTCGGGAGCAACGCCGCGGACCTCTGGGGGCGCCACTGCGAGCGCATTCGAGACGTCCGGGGCGTTCCCGCGGGGATCGTCAAGTTGATGAAGCGCCTCCTGCAGGCGGCGCGCAACTGACGATCCTTCCCGCGAACCGTTGCGGTTCCGTGAGAAGCGTGTACTTCGTTCGTCGGTCCGCAGGGCTCTCCTTCTTCTCTCCTTCGGGAGAGAAGGGGAGGCCCGCGGTCCTCTTTCTTTTTCCTCTCTTCTTTCTTTTCTTCCCGAAGGGGAACTTTTCTCGTTGGGGAGGCGTCGGTCGGACGGGCCGGTTTTCGAAAGCTTCGGGTTTGAGGGTGTAAGCCCGCTTTCGAAAGTCTTCCCGTTTCGCGTCCCGCACGCCGAGCCGCCTTGTCTCTCTATGGGGTCCCGACGGGCTCCGAAACCTTCCTTCGCTCATGACGGTACCCGAACTTTACGCCGCAAGAAAATCGGCCGTGCGCCAGGCGCTCGGCACGGACCTCGTCGCCCGTTGGCGCACGCCCGGGCGTCTTTCGTTCGGGCTCTCGGAACCCGTCGGCGGGGCGGCAAGAACGGCAGTCGACGGCGTCCCGGAGACTTCGGATCTGCTCGACGACGAAGGCCGCCCCGTCTGGGCGCCCGTCGATCCGGTGGCGATCCTGGCGAGGCGCCGGGAGACGCTGCAGCGCATCCTTCTCGCTTCGGCCGATCGGGCGCTCTTTGAAGCGCATTTTCTCCCCGCGCTTCTCGCCTGGGCCGCCTTCGTCGAGGACCTCCCCGACCTTCGGGACGAGGCGTTTGCCAGGCAGGGCGGGCTTTTTCTCTTCGGACTCGAGTCGGCACTTGCGGCCCTCAGGCGGCTGGACGCTCGGGTCTTCGGGTTGACGTTGGATCCCGTCGCGAGAAGACGGCATCGGGAGCGCTGGAAGACGATCGTCTTTCTCTCGGCGCTCGCCTACGGCGAAAACCGTCTCGCGGACCTCACGGTCGAGGCGGACGGTAGGCGTTGGCGTCGGGACGAGGCGCTTCTCAGCTTTGCGCTCGCCGCCTGCGGAGGCTCGGAAGCCGCTTCCTCGGACGGGGCGGGGAAGGCGAAGGACGTACTCTTTACCGTGCGCAGATGCCGCACGGCGACGACGGGGCTTGACGCGGGTTTTCTTCGCTGGGTTCCCGATCGAACGAGAAGGTGGCTCACGGAAGATCCCTTCTTTGCGGAACTCTTCGAGGGGCGGTGTCGGGGAAAGGTCCGGCGCTCCGACGAAGCGAAGTTTCTCGAACGGCTCGTACGCGACGCCGTCTTCGAAGTCCTCTGGAAGCGGCGGGGCGAAATGTCGGAGGGGCTCGCGGACGATCCCTTCGCGGGCGTTCGGGCGGCGCTATCCCACTGGGTGGAGGAGACGTGGCTTGAGGCCGTGCGCGAAGGGGCGTGGCTCTTTTGCGGGCCGCACTCGGACGGCGTATTGCTGCACGGCGTCGAAGGCGTCTTTTTGCTCTGGCCCGACGCCCCCGCAAAGATTCTCACGGAAGGCATCGCCGCCCTCCCGGGGGCGCCCGCCTCGAGGGAAGGCATGCCGCAGGACCTGAACGACTGGCTTCGGGTGCTCTCGCAAAGCGGCGTGATCGAAACCCGCGGGGACGCGGGCGCGCTCTTTCTCATCCGCGTGCCCGCTTTGCCCGACCGAAGAAAAGGCGGTCTCACCGACAAGGTTTCGGGAAAACTCGCCGAGGCCGTGCTCCTTCGGGAAGGGAAACGCTTTCTCGAAGCCGCCCGCATGCGCGCGGCGGAAGCTTCCGAAATCTTCTTTGACGAACCCCTCGGGCGGCTCCTCGCGGAAGACCGCCACAAGGAGGAAATCGAAGAGCTCGAAGACGAAGCCCGAAGCGTGCTCCCCGGACGATTCGCCTGGGCGGTAAACGAAAGATTGCGCGAACCCTCGATGCTGGCCGAAGCGCTTGAAGCGGCCTTTGCGGACATCAATCGGGGCGACCCCGCCCGAAACGCCTCGGCCTTCGGGGTCTTCGTGCCGTTGCGGCTCCTGAGACGTCCGTCGACTTCGGTCCTTCTTCGCTGGCTCACGGACAAGGGGGCGCTCCTTCAAAACCGGCCGGGACAACTCTTCTGGCGGCGTGACGCGCTCGCCGCCCAAGAGATCGACAGTCTTGAAGACGGACGGTTCGGCGCCTTCCCCTTGGGGGTCGTGCCGAGGGGCTCAGAAGCCGAAGAGGAAAAGAGAGAGCCGACGGGAGCGCTCTACGGCGCTTCGGACGCCGCGGATCCCGAAGCGAACGAAGCCGAGGGCCCCGAAGACCGCATGGATCGGGCGCTGCGCGACCGGGGCGTACGGAACTTCTGGACGGAGCGTCTCGAGCGGGGGGCGGCCGCTCCGTACGCGGAGGAGGGCGTACTGATCGCCGCACATTTCGTGCGGCCGGTGCTTCGCTACGCCGACGGGCGGGAAGAGGACGCCCCCTGGCCGCCCGCGGCGGCGGGTTTTGCCGGACGAGGGCGGTACGTGCCCGTTCGCGGGGAATACGTTCCGGGGCGGGACAACGATTGAAAGCCTCGGGGGTCGACGGGAACGAGGCCGTTGGCGAACGCTTCGGCAGGGAATCGGTTGGGTCGTCGGGGTTGGCCGGGCGTAGTCGAGGTTGGGAACACGTCCCGCCGGGAAACGAAACAGGAAAGAAAGGAGAAGACAGGATGAGACGGGAAAACGCCCGGCCGTCGGGCGGCAATGACGAGTACGGGCCGGCGGATCCGGAAAGGGAAGCGGGTTCGGTCAACGGGAGCGACGAGGGTCAAGAACGGAAGAATTTCGCATCGGGTTCCGAAGCCGTTTCGGAAAGTCGGCTCGGGGCGGGGACGGAAAATCTGCCGGGTGCCGCGGGGGAACCATCCTTCGGTGCCTTCACCCGGGAGGAAAAGCGCGCCTTTCTCGCCTGGGGACGGGATCTCTTTCGTCCCAGAACGAATCCCTTCGGGCGCTCGGACGCCACGAACGACCCCGACGGACGGGCCTTGGCGCTCTGGCGTCCCGCCTGGGAGGGGAGTGTCGTCGTGGCCGCGTTTCCGTTGGCGGCCTTCTATGCCTGGGGCGCCGAAGGGGCCTGGGCGGCGCCCCTGGGGTTCTGCATCGGGGCCTTCGGGTGCGTGCGGTTGCTCGACGTCGTGCTGTTGTTGCGCCGCCGCGCGAAGCTCTCGGGCAAGGCCCCCGCCTTCATGGGCTGGGGCGACCTGGTGATTCGGATGCGGCATATGCAGAGGCGCGCGGGAGGCGTTGGAAAGCAAAGGGAAGAGAAGGGCTCGGCGGGCGTTTCGCGCGAAGACGCGGCGCTCTCGCGGTTGCGCGGCGTTCTCTCGGGCGAGGACGCGCTTTTTGCCGCGGGAGCGGGCGCGCCCGTGAAGGAGTTGTGGCTCGGGCTCGGTTTCTTGTGGACGCCCGTCCATGCGCAGCGCCTCTTTGAACTCTCGACGGTCGCACCCGAGACGCTCTTTGTTTCTCCATTCGTGAAGAAACTCGTGGGCGTTCGCGAAAAGGGGCTCGGTCCCGGGGACACGGGCTCGCCCGTCCTCCACGGCGTGGGGGACGACGAAGGAGATCTCTTTCGACCCTTGTCGTCGCTCGGCGGCGGAACCGCGATCGTGGGAACGACGCAGGCGGGGAAAGGCGTGATGTTGACGAACCTCGTCCGTCAGGCGATTCTTCGCGGGGATCCGGTCGTCGTGATCGATCCGAAATCCTCCAAACGTCTTAGGAACGCCGTTTTCGCCGCCTGCCGCGCGGCGGGCCGCGCCAAGCCCCGCGAATTTCATCCGGCCTTTCCCGACCGCGGGATTCGGTTCGACCCTTTCGGTAGTTTCGCCCGAGCCACGGAATTGGCAACCCGCGTCAAGGCCGTCATGCCCGCCGACACCTCGGGGGCCTTCTCGTCCTTTGCCTGGCAGGCCGTGCTCGTGGTGGTGGAGGGGCTGCTCTTCGTAGACCGTCGTCCTTCGCTTCGTCGGCTCGCCGACACGATCGAGTCGGGAATCGACGCGCTTCTTGACGAGTGTCTTACGAAGCACCTGACGGACTTCGGGCCCGTCGACTGGCCCGCACGCGTGCGCTCGAAACTCGACGAAGTCGCGGAGCAGGGCTTTCGGCGGGGCGAGCGCAATCCCGAACTCTCCGCCAAGGCGCTCTTTTGGGAGGAGACGGTGAAGCCCGAACATCCGGAGCCGGTCTTGAACCGCCTCATCGACACCTACCGCCACGACCGGGAGCACTACGCGAAGATCACGGCCTCCTTGATGCCGGTGCTCGCGATGCTCACCGCGGGGAGTCTCGCCAAAAGTCTTTCTCCCGACCGCGAGGATCCGGACGATCCCAGAGACGTGGAGACGCTTGAAGGAATCATTGGGGCGGGCGGGGTCTTCTACGTGGGATTGGACGCGTTGCCTGATTCGACGGTGGCGTCGGCACTCGGGAGCATTCTCTTGGCTGACCTCACGGCCTTGGCGGGCGCCCGCTACAACGAGGAGCGCTCGGGGGCGTCTGTGGGACGGATTTCGCTTTTCGTGGACGAAGTCTTCAACGTGATCAACGAGCCCCTCATCGAGCTCTTGAACAAGGGGATGGAGGCGGGCGTGCACGTGACGGTCGCGATGCAGACGATTCCCGACCTCACGGACCGTCTCGGGTCCGAAGCGAAGGCGCGCATGGCCTTGGGGAACCTCAACAATCTGATTGCCTTGAGAACGAAGGATCGGGCGACGCAGGACTTCGTCGCGGAAACCTTCGGGAAGACGACGCTCTGGCAAACCGAAGTCGGCATCACGACGGGCGCGGCCGCGCACGTGAAGCCCAACTTTTCGGCGTCCGTCACGAAACGGATGTCGGGGATGCGCGACGACATCGTGCCGCGGGACTGGTTGGGGCGCCTTCCGAATCTCGAATTCTTCGCGTCGCTTTCGGGCGGAAAGCTCTACAAGGGACGCATTCCCATTTTGATCGACACGGACGAGGGCGTGAAGCTCGAACCCGTAAAGGAGCTCTCATGACGGGCGTGCAGCGGTTCTTTCTTCTGTTGACTTTGTGGTTGGTGACCTTGTCGCTTCTGCCGTTTTTCACGGATCCGGGGCGCTGGATGCAGATCGCGGTGCTCGAGGGGGCGGCGCTGCAACACGCCTTCGGCGGTTGGGAAGGTGAGGTGGCGGCCAGGGTGACGGAGGGGCTCGGCGACTTCTTCTCCTGGCTTCTCTTTCCCTTTCGGTTGCTCTACGGATGGAACGAGCAGACCTATTGGCACGGTCTCAACGACGCCTGGCAGGTGGGAAAGACGACGCCCTTTTACGCGGCGTTCGAGGCGATCCTTCGGGTCTTTGCGTTTCGGTGGGGGCACCTGGCGGCGACGTCGCTGTGGTTTCTGCCCGCGGGGCTTTTTCTTCTCTGGGACGCCCGAAGCGAGCGGCGGATCCGCAGCGCCCGCATGAAGGCGCCGAGTCCCGTGCTTTTTGCCTGGGGATTGGCGGCGGGGCCGATTCTCTTCTTTCTGCCCGTCTTCGGGTTTCTCGTGCCCTGCGTGTATCCCGCGTGGGCGTACGCGTTGCTACCCATGGCGACGTACTGGGGATGGAGGACGGCGGGGGTGAATTTTCACCGATTTTTGTAAATTGAAAAGCTTCGCTCGAAGAAAGCTTGCGTCACAAGGTTTATGACGTTTTTGTTAAGTGTGCCCTTTTGGCAACAAAAAGCAGACGGCAGGGTAATTTCTGAAACGGTGCGGGCAATGTCTTGATGGAGTGGGGGTAGAACAGATAAGTTGCATCGAATGTGTATCAATATTAGGGTTACCCCCCCCCTGATGACTCATTTTATGTGCTTGCGGTCATTGATAGGATGGCGGTGATTCCGTTCACTCGGACGGGATTATGGAGTTTTACGCTCTTACAAGAAAAAGCAACGTTGTCTTTTTTGGAGAAAATTCGATGAACAAGAGTTTCAAGGTTGTCTTCAACAAGGCCCGCGGCGCGCTGATGGTCGTGAATGAAGTCACGTCCAGCGTGCAGGCCAAGGGGACGAAGACCGTGATCGCCGCCGCCGTCGCCGCGCTTGCCGCGAGCGGTGCCATGGCTACTGAATGGGTTAAGGCCCCTGAAGAACTGAAGACCGTTCAAGAAGAACAGAAGTGGGAAGTCCTCAAGGAAGGGAGCAGCTTTGCTTTTGTTCTTGACGATAAGGCTGAAAAGAAGCAAGGCGCTTTCCTGGCGGCAAGAACGGAAGGCTTGACTTTCGACAAGGATTTGTGGGTTTCTGGAAATACTTCGGATGCGCAGGCCACGGGTATCAGCGCTGTGAAGGTGAAGGCTACCAATACCGGTCGAATTTTCGTGACCTCTGGTAAAGACGGTGTTTCCTATCAGAACCACGGGATGATGGCTGAAAATGGCGGTACGGCTGTAAACGATGGTCTCATCGTTGCCAAGAATGCCTACGGTATGTCTGTGGAAACTGCTGGTCCCGCTTCGACCCTCATCAACAACAACCGTATTGTTGTTGAAGAAACGGGCGTTGGTATGGAACTCGGCGGCTATAGCGGATCGAAGGCCGAAAACCACGGCACTATCGTCGTCGGTACGCCGAAGACCGGAGAAGACGTTGATGGCGGTTCGTTGCGTTTCGGTCACGGTGTTCTGATCAAGGACACGAGCAACAACACCTTTACGAACTACGGCACGATTGAGGCGGCGAAGGACGCTACCGCGATTGAAATTCAGGTAAGTAACGGTAAAACGACGGCCTCTAATACGATCAACCTCGAAAAAGGCTCTTCCGTCAACGGTCTTATTCACAACCACGCCAACGTTAGTGGCACGACGTTGAAGGCCAATGGTTTTGTCGGCACTATCGACCTCCAGAATGACTCGACGTCCGGTATGACCATCGAAGTCAATCAGGGCGCGAATCTGACCCTCGCTGACGGCCACGGTTCGAAGGCTCTCACTGCCGTTGTCAATGACGGCATGCTTTCCGCCTCCATTTGGCAGAAGTACACGGTTGGCGAAGGGGAAGAGGCGAAGGATGCATCCGATAACCAGTTCACGAACGTGACGGTTAATGAAGGCGGCATCTTCAACGTTACGAAGCTCAACTCGACTTGGGCTGTGGATGACCCGTCCACGCCGGACGTTGATGAATCCAAGGTGCCTGCTGGGGCTGCGAAGGACCAGCTTCTCATCAAGGGTGCCACTTATAAGCTGGACGGCGGCAAGTTGTATGCTGAAGGTGCTGAATGGCACGGCAATGTTAAGGTTGGCACGCTGAATGGTGCCGTGAGCGGGCTGTCGCTTGAAAACGGCGACTATGACTACGCGAAGATGACGGTCGGTACCGACAGTACGCTCACTGTTACGGACAGCGCCAACGTCACGCTTGATTCTCTGCATGTTTATAACCAGGGCACTGGTAGCACTGGTGGCGCTGTGACGATTAACAATGGCGCTTCCGTTACCGTTGACGACATCAAGTTTGAAGATGCAACGGGCAAGCTGACCCTGGCTGACGGCACGCTCAACACGACGGTTGCCAACTTGCTTGACGAAACCGGTGCTCTTAAGGCCAACTACACGCTTACCTCGGGCACTCTTGGTATTGATGGAGCGTTCGATATTACGAAGGCATCTGCGTTCCAAAATGTGACCGTCGTTGCTGACGAAGCCGTGGCGATGGTTGACGGTCAGGCCGTTGAAATTACGACGATTAAGAACGAAGATCTTTCGACGAACGTAAAGGATGTGAATGCGGTTGGTGGTCTCGTATACGGAACCGCGACTCTTCAAGCAACTGAAGCCAATGAGGCCGATGCGAGCATCCATGTCAACAGCACGCTTGCGGGTGTTCAGAAGATTGAAATTCTGAATGACAAGGTTACGAACGTCGCTCTTGACGCCGACTTCCGACTCGTTGGCGATGGTTCCGAACTCGTTGTCGGTTCCAATGAAAAGAGCGAGTTCAACATTGGCACTCATACGCTCACGTTGGGTACGACGGCTGACGGTGCGAAGGGCGGTGCGTACGCCGGCACGGTCAAGGGCGAAGGGACGCTCGCTGTTGACGGCGGCGAATTTAAATTCGGTGCTGTCGACGTTGGGACGATGACGGTGAACAATACCTCCGACGTGACGGTCAACACGCTTAAGGCGACGAGTGCGACGGTGGATGGTTACCTCTTTGCTTCGACCATCCAGGCCGGTTCGATGGTTACGTCCGAAAGCTTGGTCGGCTTCCAGACTCTTGAAGCCGGGGCTACTGTTCAGGCCAACGGTTCCGACGTCTACATCGCCGCTGCCGCGAAGGACGCAGAAGGCAAGGACATCGCTCAGGTTCAAGGTACCGTCAATCTTGACGGCGACTCTTACCTGACGACGAATACGTCCGCCGCTCTGGATTCCCGCATTGATTCGATCCTTGCGATGGACAGCGTCAAGTACGTGGAAGACACGGATGCGGTTGCCTACATCGATCAGAGCATTTTGGTTGGTGGTGAGAAGGGGGCGATCTTCCTTGGCAACGTGGGCGGTGAAGGGGTGACGACGCCTTCTGTCAAACTTGGTTCGCAGAGCGTGACGATCATCAACGCCGCTAACTTTATGCAGACTGGTGCTACGGTCTTCGCCGGTGCAGATCTCACCGTCGGCTCTTCCGCTGAGGGAACTGCCCGCGTTGTCCTTGACAATTTGCTCAGCAAGGGCTCTCTCAAACTGGCTGAAAATATTATCGACCCCGTTTCCGGTCAGGCCTTGATCAGCACGAACCTCTTCCTGGATGCGGCGGTCGATGCTGAAAATGCCGGTACGGTTGCCGTTACGTTCAACCGCGATGCCGTTGCGGGCAACGGTGAACTTGCCGATGCCATCGACGAAGTTCTCGTTCAGGGTGGCGATCGTGACGATCAGAGCGTGATCAACGCCATTGGTCAGTACGACGCCTTCTTGAACGAAGCCGGCACGGCGCTCAATGCCCGCGGCGAACAGGCGGCTGAAGAGTACCTGGCTCTGCCTGTCACGGCCGGTACGTACAACGTCGCTTACGACGCTGCCGAACAGGTCACGGGCACGATCCAGCGCCGCAACCTTGAACCCACGATGGGTATGGGCGTGTGGGCCGACGTCTTCTATTCGACCAACGAAGCCAAGGAAATCTACGGCGGTCAGGGCTACTCGGCCGACATTTACGGCGGCACGATCGGCTTTGACGGCACGTTCTCCTGCGGCGCCAAGCTCGGCCTCGCGCTCTCCGTTGGTTCGGGTGATGCCGACAGCAAAAAGTCCGTGAGCGACTTCAGCAACGACGCCGACTTCTGGGGCGTTTCGGTCTACACGGGTAAGGACATCGCCGGTCTCTACTTCTCGGCTGACGCTTCCTACCTCGCGTTCGATAACGACATCAAGGGTTCTGTCGCCGGTGCTTCTGCTGACGAATCGATCGACTCGTCCGTCTTCACGGTTGGCGTTCGTGCCGACATGACGGTTTACGACAAGGCCTTCAAGGTTGTGCCGCACGTTGGTGTTCGCTACACGAAGATCGACGTTGACGACTACCGCGGCCTCGAAGCCGATTCCATGAACGTCTTCGAAACGCCGGTCGGCGTGAAGGTCGCCGGTGCCTTCGAACCTGCCGCCGGTTGGAAGCTGACGCCGTCGTTCGACTTCACGATCGTTCCGCAGTTGGGCGACAAGGATGTCAACACGCTGGTCGGTGACGTCGACGTTCTCGACAACGTCTACAACACGACGCTTGGCGTGAATGCCTCCTACGGCAACTTCACGTTCGGCCTGAGCTATCGCTATGGCTTCGGTACGGACGACCGCAGCAACAACGCCTTCCAGGCTCGCGCTGCCTACGCCTTCTAATCCCAAGAGTGCTTGAACGCTTCCCGCTGTCCTTTTCGAAGAAGGACAGCGGAGGCTTTGAAACTTCGCGAATCCTCCGTTCCTCCGTGGACGGAGGATTTTCTGTAAAGAAAATTTGAATATTTATTGCATCTCTTTTAGTGATTGTGTTGTCTTGGAGTATGTAATGACGTATAAGTCAATTGATATTTTCAATGTCCTAGGCGAAGCCGGGCAGATCGGTTTTTCCGGTGCATGGATGACGGGGCGCTTTCCGCCGCCCGCGCCCCGTCATCAAAATGTCATGAAGTCGTCACGGGATTGTCAAACCCGTTCGAAATAATGGGCGGCAACTGAAAAACGGACATTCGGACGAGGGCGTTGTGTGACCTTCTCCGAAGCCATCTTCTCGGAGAACCCTCATGCAGATGAAGAAAATCGTCGCCGCCACGCTCCTCGCCGTCTGCGGCGCCACGGCCTTCGCTTCAGCCGAACGCATGGTGATCGCCATGCCGCAGCTTCCCCCCACGGTCGAACCGCAGGGCTTCAATTCCAATTCCACGGATCGCGTCGTCTATTCGATCTACGAAACGCTCGTGCACGCCGACCAGAAGACGGGCGCTCTCTCCGCCGGTCTTGCGGAATCCTGGAAGCGCATCTCCCCGGAAACGGTCGAATTCAAGCTTCGTCAGGGCGTCGTCTTCCACGACGGCACGCCGTTTAACGCCGACGACGTGATCTTCTCCTTCGGTCCCGAACGCTTCTCGGGCGAAAAGGCTCCGGGCCGCGCCCACGCCTGGGAGTTCCTCGGCGGCATCAAGGAAATCAAGAAGGTCGACGACTACACCGTGCAGGTCACGATGAAGGCCGCCGACCCGCTGATCGAACGCCGCTTCTCCGCGCGCATGTCCGAAATCGTCTCGAAGGAATCCTATGAAGCCGCGGGCGGTTGGGACAACTGGATCAAGAAGCCCGTCGGCACGGGCCCCTACAAGATCGTCGAATTCCGCACGGGCAACCGCATCGAACTCACCCGCTTTGACAACTACTGGGGCAAGAAGGCTCCGGCCGACAACGTGGTCTTCGTGGAAGTGCCGGAACTCTCCGCCCGCGTCGCGGGTCTGCGTTCGGGCGAATTCGACCTCATCACCGAAGTCCCGCCGGACCAGGTGAAGACGCTCCAGAAGGAAACGAAGATCGACGTCGTGGGCGGTCCGGTCGACAACGTCTACGGCCTCGTCTTCGACGTCCTCTCGAACCCCGTCATGCAGAAGAAGGAACTGCGTCAGGCGATCCTCCACGCGATCGACCGCGACCTTCTCGTTCAGGCGCTCTTCTCGAACCAGACGGTCACCGCCAACAGCTTCCAGTCGAAGACCTTCGGCGACCTCTACATCGCCGACGCCGACAAGAAGCTCTACGACCCCGCGAAGGCCAAGGAGCTCGTCAAGGCCTCGGGCTACAAGGGCGAACCCATCGTCTGGCGCATTCAGGTGGGCTACTACACGCAGGAAATGACGGTTTCGCAGGCGATCGCCGGCATGTTGAAGGCCGTGGGTCTCAACGTCAAGATCGAGGTGAAGGAAAACTGGACGCAGGTCGTAGCCGCCGGGAAGGACCGCATGATCAACAACGCGAGCTTCTCGGCCTACTTCCCGGATCCGGCCGCGCAGCTCTGGCGCCGCATGAAGCCGGGCAGCTCCTGGGTTTCGATGGGCTTCTTCGGTGAAAGCACGCCTTCCTACGCGAAGTTCGTGGAGCAGGGCAAGATCCTCGAAAACTCGGTGGATCCGGCCGAACGCAAGAAGGCCTGGGAAACGATGCTCGCGATCTTCGCGGACGATCCCTACGCCTGCCCGCTCTATCAGCTTCCGATGATCTACGCGAAGCAGAAGAACGTGAACTGGACGCCGGGCACGCAGGGCTCCCTCGACCTCTCGGCCGACAACCTCTCCTTCAAGTAAATCCGACACTCTCCGGGCCCGGGAGGGGCGCGCGAGCGCCCGCCGGGCCCTTATTGCCATACGCCAAACCCTTATGACCCCAAACGAAGCCACGCCGACGTCCCTTTTGCGCGTTCGGGATCTGCGCGTCTCCTTCGGGGCCGTGGAAGTGCTCCACGGCGTCGATTTGGACGTGCGCCCGGGCGTCATTCACGCTCTGATCGGCGAGTCGGGCTCGGGCAAGAGCGTCCTCGCGCGCTCGATCCTGGGTCTCGCCGGCCGCAAAAGCCGCACGACGGGAAGCATCCGCTTTGAAAACCGCGAACTCGTGGGCCTCACCGAAAAGGAATACCGCGCGATCCGCGGCGCCGAAATCGGCATGGTCGTGCAGGACGCCATGAGCGCCCTCAATCCCATGCGCACGATCGGCGAGCAGCTCGTCGAAACCATCCGCTTCCGCCATCCCGACTACCGTACGGGCAGAACGCCGCATGAGGCGGACCTGCGCGACATCGCGCTCTCCTACCTGAAGACGGTCGGGATCACGGCGCCCGAAAAGCGCATGGACGCCTACGCCCATCAGCTCTCGGGCGGCATGCGCCAGCGCATCATGATCGCGCTCGCCCTCGTGGGCTCTCCGAAACTTCTTCTCGCCGACGAACCGACGACGGCGCTCGACGTCGTGGTGCAGCGCGAACTCTTGACCGAACTGCGCGAACTCGTGCTCGCGCGCGGCATGTCGATGCTTCTCGTCACGCACGACCTGCACCTCGCGCACGACGTCGCCGACGACGTCTCCGTCATGTACGCGGGGAACATTTTGGAAGAGGGGCCGGTCGGAAAAGTGATCCCGAATCCGGCGCACCCCTACACGGAAGGGCTTTTGAACGCGATGCCCGACATGACGTCGACGCGCGGATCGCTCACTCCGATTCCGGGCGAAATTCCGCCGCCCGACAAGTTGGGAAAGGGCTGCCCCTTTGCGAGCCGCTGCGCCCGCGCGACGGATCGCTGCCGCACCGTGTTCGACGCGATGAAAAAGCTCGACGACGATCACTGGCAGTCCCGCTGCACGCTCGCGCACGAAGCCGAAGCGAAGGTCGAAGAGGAACTCTCCGACACCGCCTTCGGCGACGCGCAGGAAACGGACTTCGCCGTGATTTCGGACGTGCGCGTGAAGCGTCACTGCTACTACGCGCGAAAGGGCTTCTTCGGACGCCTCACGCCCTGGAACGTGTTGGAGGACATCGACCTGCAGATCCGTGCGGGCGAAGTCATGGGCCTCGTGGGCGAATCGGGTTGCGGCAAGTCGACGCTCGCCCGCCTCGTTCTCGGTCATCAGCGCCCGACCGAAGGGTCGGTCCGCTTCAAGGACGAGGAGTTGCCCGAACCCCGCACGCCCGAGTGGCGTAAGCAGCGTCCGGCCCTTCAGATGATCTATCAGGACCCCTACGGGTGCTTTGACTCGCGCATGCCCGTCATCAACCAGGTCGCCGAACCGCTTGTCGTCCACCGCGGTCTTTCGAAGGAAGAGGCCCTGAAGGAAGCGGCGAAGGTTCTGAAGGCGGTCGGGATGCCGGAACACCATATGACGCGTCTCCCCGCCACGATGTCGGGCGGACAGCTCCAGCGCGCCGCCATCGCGCGCGCCGTGGCGTTGCGGCCCGCTTTGCTCGCCTGCGACGAACCTGTGGCGTCGCTCGACGTTTCGATTCAGGCGCAGGTGCTCGAGCTTCTTCTTCGCCTCAAGCGCGCGACCCGCATGTCGATGCTCTTCGTGTCGCACAACCTCAACGTCGTGCGCTATCTCTGCGACCGCGTAACCGTCATGTACCTCGGGCGCATCGTCGAGACGGGAAAGACGGACGACGTCTTCCACCGGCCGCTTCACCCCTACACGAGGCTCTTGCTCGCCTCGACCCCGGGGGCGGACGCGTCCGTCGTGCGCTTTTATCCGAAGGGCGCGATGCCGAGCCCGATCGACCGTCCCGAAGGCTGCGTCTTTGCGAACCGCTGCCCGCTCGCAACCGACCGTTGCTCGCGCGAAGTCCCCGAACTCACGGATGTGAAGGGTGAGGAACGCCGCATCGCCTGCTGGGCGTCCGAAAACGCCCTCAAGTCTCTCGGAAAGATGGAGGAAACCGAATGTTCCCGTTGATCGCCCGAATCGTCTTCCGATCGGCCCTCACGCTCTTTTTGCTCGCGGCCTGCGTTTTCTTCGGGCTGCACCTGACGGGCGACCCCGCCCGAATCATGCTGGGCGACGGCGCCGACGCCGCGGCCATCGAGGCCTTCCGCGAGCAGTGGGGCCTGAACCGTCCGCTTTGGGAGCAGTTCTTCATCTACATCGGGAAGTTCCTGCAGCTCGACATGGGTAAGAGCTATTTGACGGGTCTTCCCGTCAAGGACGTCTTCCTCGAGGCCCTCGACGCCACGATGCACCTCATGATCCCGACCGCGGTCGTGACGCTTCTGATCGGCATCCCCTCGGGGGTCGTCGCGGCGCTCTACCGCAACACCTGGGTCGACAAGACCATGATGTTCGTGAGCGTCTTCGGCTACGCCGTCCCGAACTTCTTCATGGGCGTGCTCCTTCTTCTCATCTTCTCGATCACGCTCGGCATTCTGCCTTCCTACGGCAACGCCACGGTCTGGCACTACATCATGCCGGTGATCACGATGGCGACGAGCGAAGCGGCGATCTTCTCGCGCTACGCGCGCTCCGCAATGATCGAGGCGCTGAATCTTCCCTGCGTCAAGGCGGCGCGCATGCGCGGTCTTCCGCGAAAGCGCATCATCTGGCTCCACGCCCTCCCGAACGCCATGCTCTCGATCCTCACGATTCTGGGCTTTTTCCTCGGCACCCTCGTTGCGGGCGCCGTCATCACGGAAAACGTCTTCTCGTGGCCGGGCGTGGGCAAGCTCCTCGTGCAGTCGGTCGCAAACCGCGACATTCCGGTCGTGCAGATGATCGTTCTCGCTACGGGTGCGTCCCTCATCACGGCGAACCTTTGCATGGACCTTCTCGCGCTCGTCGTGAATCCGCGTCTGCGCAAGGCCTCGTAATTTTCACGAACCATTCTTTCAAGGAACCTTCATGTCGAACACCGCAGTTTCTACGCGCCGACTTCTGAAGCCCGCGAGCGGGTGGCTCGTGCCGGGAAGCGCCGCGCTTCTGATCTTCTTCTTCGTCTCGGGTCTGCTCGCCCCGTGGATCGCGCCCTACGGGCTCGAAGACATGGACCTCACGGCCCGTCTCGTGATGCCGTTTACCTCCTGGACGCACCCCTTCGGGACGGACGAATTGGGCCGAGACGTCTTCTCGCGGCTTCTCTATTCGCTTCGCCTCTCCTTCATCCTCGCCGTCTGCGGCACGATTCTCGGGGCGATCGTAGGGACGTTGCTCGGCTTTCTCGCCGCCCGCTTCGGGGGCTTCGTCGACGACCTCGTCAACACCGGGGTCGACTTCACGGCGAGTCTTCCCTTCATCATCCTGGCCTTGACGATCCTCGCCTTTCTCGGCACCGACGTCACGGTGATCATCGTCATCATGACGGTCTACGGCTGGGACCGCTACGCCCGCCTGACGCGAAACCTCGCGCGCTCGGCCTACACCGAGGGCTACGCGTCCGCCCTGGAAGGCCTCGGCATTCCGACCTGGCGCATCGGTCTCAAGCACATTCTCCCGAACATCGCCTCGGCGCTCGTCGTCAACATGACGCTCAACTTCCCGGGGATGATTCTGCTCGAGACGTCGCTCTCCTTCCTGGGCGTCGGCGTCCAGCCCCCGATGAGCTCTCTGGGTACGATGCTCGGCTTCGGGCGCGACTACCTCACGTCCGCCTGGTGGATCGCCGTGATTCCGGGCGTCGTGATCGTCCTCGCCACGCTCTCGATGTCGATTCTCGGCGACTACGTGCAGCAAAAGCTCGATCCGGAGAACCGCTGACCGAATACCGCAGAAGAGAGGAGCCACGAATCCCGGTGCGTCCGGAGCCGTTCATCATGTCCGGGGGCGGCTTCGGGCACACGGGACTTTCGGGTTTCACGCCTGCGGTTTGCCGTGCTCGGCGCTGCGATCCCGCTCGTGCCCGGGGCCGTCCCGTCGGTGAATCCGGGAGGGCTTCGGGCGCGAAGGGTTTTCGGGATCCTTTCGTACGCCGTGCCGTACATTTATCCCTTTCGGCCCGGTGCGGGCGTTCTCCCGCGCTGCCGATTTTCCCGTGATTCTCACCGCGCCCGTCCGAAGGGCGCGAAAGAGAAGGAAAAACATGACGAAAGAAACGAAACACGCTTCGCCCCGCTTTTTGCTCGTGGGCTTTGACGGTCTTCGTCCCGACTGCGTGACGAAGGAAGACATGCCCGCCCTGCGGGCCTTTCTCGACGGTCACCGAGAGTGGACGAACTACCTCTCGACCTTCCCGACCGAAACCTACGTGAACCATCCGTCGATCTTCTCGGGCGGACGCCCGAACGAGCACGGAATCATCGCGAACGCCTTTTTCCGCCGCGGCAAAAAGGGCGAAGACGCGGTATTCGCGGGCTCCCGCGTGAAGTCGGTCGAGTCGCTCGGCGAAGAAGGGCTCTTCACGCTTCCGAGCCTCGGCGAACGCCTCGCGCGCGCCGGACGTACGCTTCGCGTCTACTGCGCGAACTCGGCCGGCAGCACCCGTCTGCAGCATCACGAAGCCGCGAAGTTCCCGGGGCACCTGAATCTCTGCGTGCACGACTTCACGACGATCGTCCCCGAAGAGGAAGGCCGCGCGATCGCCGAGCGCTTCTCGGCCGTGCCGCTCAAGTTCCCGGACTTTGACGGGAACGCCCTTTTGACGGAGCTTTTCTTCGAATATGAAGTCCCGCGCGGACTCGGCGACGTCACCGTCCTCTGGTACGGCGAACCCGACCATTCCTCGCACGAATTCGGTCTCTGGGACGACCGCACCCGCGCCGCCCGCCGCAGCGCCGACGACGAATTCGCCAAGGTGCTCGCCTGGTGGGAGGAGAAGGGTCGGGACGCAGGCATTCAGCTCGTCGTCCTCTCGGACCACGGCCACGGCGTCGTGGAACGTCATGCGGATCTTCTCCGGCCGCTTCGCGACGCGGGCTTTACGGTCCTTCGCGGCGAAGACGTGAGAAACGGGGCCGATCCCGAATCGGCCGACGTGGTCGCCGTCGGGACCTACGCCGCGGGCCTCTGGTTCCGGGACGCCTCGCAGGCGAACCTCGTTCGCGCGCGCGACGCCCTCATGGCCTCTCCCGACGTGGGACTCGTTTTCTCGCAGCCCGTCTCGAAGGGGTCGGCCGACGTCGAGGGGATCGTTCCGGGAACGCTTTCGGAAGCCCTCGTCTTCTCGGACCACGTCCGGGGTCCCGACCTTCGCATCGTGGGGCGGGGCGACGCGGAAAAGGGAACGCTCGTCATGATGGAGGAACTTCCTCTCGGGGCGGGCAACCACGGGGGGCTCCTTCCTCAGGAAGTGAAGTGTCTTCTCGGGGCCGCGGGCACGATGTTCCCGGGCGCCGCGCGTCACGACGAACCCGCGGGTCACGACGACCTTGCGGTGACGATCATGATGTCGCTGCATCTCCTCGACGACGAGGCTGAGCTGCCGCTTCCGAAGGGGCGCTTCCTTCGGGAAGCCGTGGGCGAAGTACGAGAGAATGCCTCAAAGAGCGGGCGCGCCGTCACGGAAACGATTACGCTCTCCTGCGGCGACTTCACGCAGTACCTGAAGCGCCGCGACTACGCGGGGCACCGCTACGTGCTCGAAGGCGGACGCATCGCCTGAGAAGCGCGGTCCCCCCGCGGCCTTCGGGCCGCCGACAATTCGAACGTGCGCCGAAGCGGAAGGCATTCGTTTCGGCGCGAAGAATTCTCTTTCGGGCCTTGAGGGTCCGCCAACCACTTTGGATGCAAGCATGATTGCGATTTTGACCGGCCCCGGAGCCGAAACCCTTCGCCTTGACGTTTATCCCGAGCCGCGTCGGCAAACGGGGGCGCTCCGCTTCGACGTTTTCCCCGACACGGAAGCGGACCGCAAGGCCCTTCGCGCCGTCGCCGACGCGATCGAAGGGGACGTCTTCTTTTTGGAAACGCTTCCGTCCCTCAAGACGATCCGCCACGCCTTCTTCGACATGGACAGCACCTTGATCGACAACGAGTGCATCGACGACATGGCGGCGTGCTTCGGCGTCGGCGAACAGGTGGCCGACATCACGCGCCGCGCGATGGAGGGGCATCTTCCCTTTACGGAAAATCTGAAGCTGCGCGTCGCGCTTTTGAAGGGCGCGCCCGAATCCGTGCTTCAGAAGACGATCGAGGGCGTCCGCTACAACCCGGGTGTCGAGAAACTCTTTCTTTTCCTGCGCGGTCACGGCGTCAAGACCACGATCGTTTCGGGCGGTTTCCGTCCGATCGCGCTCCACGTTGCCGAACATCTCGGCGCCGACGGGGTGATCACGAACGAAGTGGTGGTTCGCGACGGACGCCTCACGGGCGAGGTGACGGGACCGGCGGGCGGAGAAATTCTCGATGCCGAAGGAAAGCGCCGCGCCGTGGAACTCTTCACGGCGGTCGCGGGCGATCGACTCGAGAACGCCATGGCGACCGGGGACGGCGCAAACGACCTTCTCATGGTGCGCGCCGCAGGGCTCGGGGTTGCGTACCACGCGAAGGCCGTCCTCACGCAAGCCGCGGACGTCGCCGTCCGCAAGGGAGGACTCGATACGCTCGCGCACCTCTTCGAAGAGTCTTGGTACAATGCTTGATCTAGGGTTATCCCTGAAAATAATAAAAGGAGGTTTTCATGCCGTTTTCTCCGGAACATCCCCCGAAGCTCGTCGTCTTCGACTTGGACAACACGCTCATCGCCTGCGACTCTTCGCAGCTCTGGATCGACTACCTCTATGAAGAGGGGGTCGTCACCGATCCCTTCTACAAGGAAGAGAACGACCGCATGGTGGCCGAGTACCACAAGGGAACGCTCGACATCGCGGCCTATCTGCGCGCCGTGACGCCCGCGATCTACGGAATCGATCCCGAGCGCCTCGACGAACTTTTGAACGACTTCGCCGAACGCCGGATCCGTCCGCACTTCTACCGCGAAGGGCTCGAGCGCATCGAACGCGCGAAGGCCCTCGGCATTCCCGTGCAGATCATCTCGGCCACCTGCACCTACATCGTCAAGCCCATCGCCGAGCGTCTCGGCGTGCCCGGCGACAACGTGATCGGGATCGACATGGTGACGGACGACGAGGGCCGCATCACGAACGAAATCGACGGGATTCCCTCCTTCCGGGAAGGGAAGGTGGAGCGCGTGCAGGAAGTCCTCGCGCGCTACGGATTGAAGCCCGGAGACATGCTTTTCTTTACGGACAGCCGCAACGACCTGCCGCTTGCACTCTACGCGGGCGCCACGGAAGTGGTGGATCCCGATCCGGTGCTCCTTGAAAAGGCGAAGGAAATGGGCTGGCCGGTGCATGCGTGGCACACGGTCTGATCCAAAAGCGAAAAGCCCCGAGGTCTCTCGGGTGAGGTTCGGAACTCTCGGCGCGAAGGTGCCGGGAGTTCCGTTTTTGCGGGGGGCGGGCCGCTTCGATACGTCGTCTTCCTTAGGAGGGCTTTCGATCCGTTCGGACTGAGGTAGGATGACGGAAGAGCTTTTGGTCTTCCGAGGGAGTCTTATCGTGACCGCGGTCATTCGCACCTATCGCCCCGGCGAAGAAAAGTACGTCGCCGGTCTGCACGAGCGCCTCTACGCCGAAGAATACGGGTGGGGACCGGCTTTCGTCACCTACGCCAAAGAGATTGCGCTCGACTTTCCGAGGCGGCCCGAGAACGGCCGGGAATGTCTCTGGATCGCGGAGGTCGAAGGGGAACCTGCGGGATCCGTGATGCTCTGCGAAACGGACGATCCGTCGACGGGACAGCTGCGGCTCTTTGCCGTGGAAAAGAGCCGTCGCCGGCAGGGGATCGGACGCGCCCTGATGGAGGCGCTCCTCGCCAAGGCGCAGGAGGCCGGGTACAAAACGCTGATCCTGTGGACGGCGGGACCGCTCGAAGCGGCCATTCGACAGTACGAACGCTTCGGCTTCCGGGTCGTGGAGACGGCGGAAAACCGGACGTGGCGTCCCGACGGCGAGCCGGTCGTTGAGATCAAGATGGAAAAGACGCTCGAGGCCTGAGTCTTCGGCCGAGGCGGATCGGTCTGCCGTCAAGAAGTGAGCCAGAGCCATTTGGTGGTTCCGGCGTTCTTTTTGGGGAGGCGGCGTTATAGGGCGCGGCTTTCTCTTCCGGCCGAGCCTGTGTCCGTCCTTCCGACCGCGCCGACGAGCGGCTACGGTCTCGTTTGGGACGCCCGAATCATCGCGGCAAATGGCGCCGCGGCGGCTGGCGAGACGGCGACTGTGCTTGGGTCTGCGTCGAGATTTGTCGGAAACCCCGAGACAGGGAAGGAAGGATCCGACGAATCCGCCTTCTCTTCGAGGGACAAGAGGCGTTTCTTCGAAAGAGATTCCGGGGCGCCTTTTTGTTTGGCGAAGGAGCATGCATGCGGCTTGGATACAAAAATTGAGAATGTTCAATAAAATAAACGCAACAGCCGTTACCGTAACTTTTATATGACGAAAGCCACTCGCTCCGTCCTTCTCCCGAGAACGATCGCAAAGAAGCTCTGCATCGTGGGCGAACAGATTCGCGCGGCGCGTCTTCGCCGCAACCTTCCGCTCGCGCTCGTCGCCGAGCGGGCGCAGTGTTCGCGCGTGACGGCCATGAAGATTGAAAAGGGCGATCCTACGGTTTCCATGGGCGCCTATCTTCGGGTGCTCTTCGCTCTGCAGCTGGCCGACGACATCGAGCTTCTCGCAAAAAATGATCGCATCGGGCGGGATCTGCAGGATCTCGAGCTACGAAAACGCGCCTCGGCGAGGTGACGACCATGGCTGAGACTTTGCGGGCGTATTGGGATTGCGATGCGCTCTCGTCACCCGAGTTTGTCGGTCGTCTCACCCGTCTGTCGCAGAAAAGCGCCCCCGACTTAGTGTTCGAGTTCGAAAATTCGTGGCTCCCCATGCCGAATACTGTAAAATAAATTACTACATCGTCGTAATTTGTCGTAGGAAATTGTTATGAATGCCGATGTTACGTTGAACACCAAACTGACGGCGGACGAAAAGAGGAAATTTGTTGAAACGGCGGAAGCTCTTGGCCTTTCCTCTTCGAGCGCCTTAAAGGTATTTGTTCGCAAATTCATCGAAGTCGGAGGATTTCCGTTTGATGTGAGGCGTTCGCCGACAATAGATTTAAACCATCCGAATCTTTTTCGTCCGAAAATAGAAGGCGATGCGGTGGTAGTGCCGGCCTCATGGAGGGATGATGACAACTGATCGGTTTGCTGAACCGCAGCTGTTTGAAGTTTGGCGCATGGCCTTTCGCTACGAGGACCAACCGGAAATATCCAAAGAACGTCCGGGGGAGTGTGTGATTTTTTGTGTCCGTCAGGTCCTGGAAGGGGGAGGGAGAAATCTCTCCCCTTTCTCTTTGACGTAGGTTGATCGGGGCGGTCTCATCGAGCGCCAACGAGCGCGAGCTACCACGTCGAGGAAGCTCTGCTCAGTCGATCAGTTTGGCTTTCGAGTCCAGGGCGCCCTAGTCAAGGGAGCTTGGAATACCGCAGGCGCAGCGAAGCTGCACGCCGAGGATATGCCGAGAAAGCCCTTGACGAGTAGCCATGGACTCATAGCCTGGAGCTCGAGGAGGGTGCGCCCGGTGCGACTACGTCGCGCCGGCAGCGCCCTCCCGAGCCACGTGGCGGCGAACGCGGGGGTATGGGGGCAGAGCCCCCATGCGGTCTAACGTTACAACATTGCGCCGGTAAAACGTTCGCCGTACCGTAACGCAAAGACCGGCATGGCAGAAGCCCACCTCATGGTCGGTCTTTTCCAGTCTTCTGTAAATCCTTGAATGGCAAGCTAAATCAACTTCTTTGCCGCTTTCTCGTTCGGGAAAAGCGTACGCGTCTTGATCACCTTGCGGATCGCTCGGTTCAAGCCCTCGATGGAGTTGGTCGTGTAGATCAACCTGCGCACCTCGGGCGGAAAGTTGAAGAAGGGGATTACCTGCGCCCAAGAGCGGCGCCACGTCTGCGCTACGGCGGGATAACGTCGGCCAAGCTCGGATTGCTCCAGAGCCTCGAGAGCTTTTTCGGCCGTTACAGCGTCCGTAGCGCCATAAATCGCCTTCAGCAGGGCGCAAACCGCCTTGCGGTCTTTGTGGGAGATGAAGGTCGTGGAGGCGCGGATGAGGTGCACAATGCACGTCTGGTGTTCCGTCCGAGGGAATGCCGTCTCGAGCGCGTTGGTCATGCCTGTCAAGCCATCCGTGACGGCGATCAGAATATCCTCTACGCCACGGGCTTTGAGCGACGTAAAGACGGATCCCCAGAAGGATGCGCCTTCGTTCTCGGCGATCCACATACCCAGTACGTCGCGCATGCCGCGGGCATTGATGCCGAGCGCAATGTGCACCGCCATCTTCTTGACGGTCACGCCGTCGCGAATGTTGACGCGCAAGGCATCGAAGAAGACTACCGGATACATCTCCTCGAGCGGACGCGTCTGCCAAGCCTCAATGTCCTGCAAAACGCTGTCGGTTACCGTGCTGATGTACTCGGGACTCGCTTCAATTCCATACTGCCCCTTGATAAATTCTGCGATGTCTCGGGTAGACATGCCGCGAGCGTACATGTGGAGGATCTGGCTGTCGAGGCCACCGAACGTTCGGGAGTGCTTGGGGAGCAGGATGGGTTCAAAGGTGCCGTTACGGTCACGGGGCACGTCGATTTCAAGCTCGCCCATGTTGGTCTTTACGCGCTTCGTAGTGGTGCCGTTGCGCTTGTTGCGGGGCATGTCGACGGAGTCCTCCAGCTCGGCGACCGCCTCTTTTTCTTCGTTCAGGTGTGCGGTGAGCTCGCCGCGGAGCGCCGCCTGCAGAAAGCTCTTGGAGACCTCGTGTATCAACTCGTGGAAGCCACTCTCACCGGTAAAGATGCCCTCTTTGACGAGGGTCTCGACGGCCTTGTCGAGAACGTCCTGTGCGGGGGTACGGGGAGTTTTCGGAGTGCGTTTACGTTGGGTCTTGGGTTGCATGATGTCTTGTTGGTAATGGCCCGGCGTGGGCGACTATTATCCCTCAAGACACAAAAATTCTGACGCCCTCTCTGTCGGTCGATGAGAGGTTCTTACGTTGTGTGTGACGTTTTGAAGATGAGGCGCATAATCTCCGCAGGCCGTAATCTTCGCCCAATGGACAATGAGCCCGTTCTGGGAATGGTCATTCCGTCTTTTTTGTGAAAGGTGGAGGTTTTCCTGAAATGCGCTCGTCTGGAATTCCTTTGGAGGTAAGTTTAAACAGTGGGTTGCGCCGTTCGCAAATTAAGTTTGCGCAATATGAACTGTTTACAGGAATGTTTTGGAGAGACGATAGATTCACTTCCTACTTTCGTCAGCAAAAGGAGTGAATCATGACGAAAAAAGCTTTCGCCTTCAGCGTGTTGGCGCTGTTGTGTGCTGGTTCGGTTCAAGCGCTCGACACGAGCGTGAAACCGGTTGTGACGGAACTTGGCGTCACGCCGCAGTCCTACATGCTTGTCGGCAATTCTTTCACTTTCTACTCGTGCGGTATGCACAACATGATCAACCGACTGGCGAAGGAAGGCGGCTTCAAGATCCGTCGTAACCGAATGGTGACGATCGGCGGTGCGGACCTCGGGTGGTTCAATGTTTGGGATCTCCTTCGTCCCACGGGGATGGCTTCGACCTATGTCGATCATTCTGACGGCAATAAGATCAAAACCTACGACTTTACCAAGGAAAAGATTTTCGACGTTGTCGTTCTGCAAGACAACAGCAAGGGACCGATCGACCCGCAGCGCAAGGACATTTTCCAAAAGTACCTCAAGGTGCATTCGACCGACATGTCCGTTCTCGGTATCAAGCCCATGGTGATGATGACCTGGGCGTGGGAAGGGAAACCCGAGATGACGAAACAGTTGGCCGACGCAACGACCAAGGCGGCCAATGAATCGGGCGTGATGGTGATTCCGGCGGGTTTGGCCTTTGCTGAAGCGCTTAAGGAACGGCCGGATCTCAAGCTCTATAGGGCGGATCACTTCCATCCGTCCGCCGCAGGTACGTATCTTGCGGGCTGTGTCACGTACGCGACGATGTTCAAGACCTCTCCGGAAGGGTACAAGTTCACCGGCGTGGACCCTGTGGACGCGGAGACGGCCAAGTTCCTTCAGGGAGTCGCTTGGCGCACCACTAAAGAATTCTTCGGGTGGAAATAAGGAGTGACGATCATGAATGCACGCAACTCCTTGGCGATGGCCGTTCTTTTGGCAACTGCGAGCTTTTCGTCTGTTGTCGCCGCATCTGAAGTAAAGATGTACGGACAAATCGACAATGCGATCGCTTATACGAAGGCTGAGGGCGAGAATGGGAAAGTGACCATGGATCCGTCCGTCGACATCCCTAGTAAATGGGGAATTATGGGGCGCGAGGATCTTGGTAACGGCAACTACGTTCGCTTTAACCTCGAGCAGGGCTTTGCTCCGGACGCCGGGACGATGACCTGGTCCGACCGAATCTTCGGTCGTGAAGCGCTCGTGATGATCGGTGGAAATTGGGGCGAACTTGCTCTGGGTCGTACCGGCACCTTCTTCGGATCAATCGGTACGTACGGTCAGTGGGCCAAGATGGGTATCAATCCCATGCAGACCAATTATTCGGACGCAACGCTCGGCGGTGTGTTCACCGCCACGGGGATGGCCAGCAACTCCATTACCTACCAGGTGAAGCCGATTGATACTCTGACGCTGACCGCACAGTACGTGAACGGCGATCACGAAGATTACGAGTGGTCTCAAGACGACCACCTGTATCAACTGGCCGCCTTCTACAAAAACGCCGATCTCTCCGTCGGGCTGATTTATGCCATGACGCAGTATGGCCACACGACATCGGACAAGATTGCGCCCAATGACGCGAAGCCTTCTCACAATGTCATGCTGTCGGCGAGCAAGAATGTCGGGAGTGTCCGCGTTTACACCGCTTATCAGCACGTCTGGAATTCCCGCGTTATCGGTGGCGCCGCCGGTCAATTCACTGCGGCACAGCTCGGGGCGTCTCGCGCAGGCGAGAGTGACGAAGGGTTTACGGCCGATGCCTTCATGATTGGCGCCAACATGCCCGCACTTGGCGGGAAAGTCTTCGGGGCCGCCAAGGTTGTGCATGCAAAATGGGAGGGGCTCGCAACGGAAGATCAGGATACGTCAGGTACCCGTTGGGTTCTTTCGGGTAAGTACCGCTACGACCTCAGCAAGCGTACCGATGTGTATGCCATTGCTAGCTACGCCAACGGCGACGGGATGTTCGACTACACGCCGTCGAAGGCGACGCGCTTAGTCTTCGCGACGGGCATCAGTCACCGATTCTGACCATAGGACCTTTCCTGCCGAAGGGGGCGTTGCCGGCGGTTTGATGCCGGCGGCGTCCCCTTTTTACTGGCCCTTATTCTTTCTTCGCCGTAAAGCAGAAAAGGGGCTATTCCGCGCGACTAACAGACGAGTGAGTCGCAAGAGATACGGGCTCAGGACCAAACCAACGGGAAAAATTTGCCGGGACGGATGCCCCGGCAACAGCTTGGATAGGCAAAACGACGATCACCGTTCCATGATTTGATCGATCTTCGCCTGAATTTGCGCGGCGACGTTGCGGCCTTGTTCGTCCTTGTCTCGCGCCATCAGGAAGAAGCACCGACCCTTGGAGGTTTTCTCCCAAACCTGACCTACGCGACGCTTCTGCTGACTTTCTTCGTTCGTGTAGAGATTTGCTCCCTTGTACTCCACGACAAGAATCTTCCCGTTCGTGAGTTCAAGTAGGAAGTCGGGGTAGAAGCGGCCGTCCGCGAGCGGAAGCCAGAAGGCGTCGTCAGAGCGTTCGATGTTGCGGATCCAACGCTTTACGTCTGGGTTGGTGTCGATCGCTTCGGCGCAAAGGTATTCCTCTGCGTAGGTCTTGCCGTCCGAACGGAAGACGTGCAGATCGTGAATGAGTGGGCAGAAGTGCTTCTTGAATTCACGACCGCCTTCAGCCGGGTTGTAGGTCCTTCTCGGCATGTAGCGCGACGGATCGAACTTGAACTCGTAGGCCGTATCCGGGAAGTCGTCCGAATTTTCCAAAGTGAAAAGCGCTTGGTTAAATCCTTCCTTCACTGCCTTGCGGTAGTTTTCCTCAAGAAGTCGTTCGATGGCGGTGACGAGCTCGACCTTATGGGCGGTGAGCTTTGCGAGCGACATGCCCTTTTCACCCATCAGTCCGTTGACGAGGGTTTTCGTGTCCAGGGCAAGTTTATCGGTGGGGCGGAGCAATTCGTCCCTCTTCTTTTTTGAGGCTCGGTAACCCTCAATCAGGGCAAAAAGGTCGCTCGC
>ERZ772805.491-NODE-491-length-44998-cov-45.085531_pt1 | contig 44998 bp, 28 predicted proteins | sample MGYA00511344_ERZ772805 | MGnify/ENA primary metagenome ERZ772805 (study PRJEB29015, sample SAMEA2737730) | human gut metagenome | biome: human gut; feature: human-associated habitat; material: faeces | place: China | collected 2012 ...
GGAACATACCGTACCAGTTGGCTACCTGGTCTTTCCAGTATTGCTGCCATTTGCTTAATGTGTATTTCTCAAGGAACTTGTGTGCGCCGATAATCAGCATGGGAGCGGCTGCCTCGAAACCTACGCGGCCCTTGATACCGATAATCGTGTCGCCTACGTGCATATCACGACCGATGCCGTAAGCCGCACCGATTTCCTCTACCTTCTGGATAGCCTTGATGGGGTCGTCGAATTTTTCATCGTTGACCGCTTTAAGCTCACCCTTCTCGAAGGTCAGGCGCAACTGTTCGCTGCCTTCTTTGGTGCAATGTTTCAGATAGGCGCTTTCGGGAAGTCCCTGTGCGGAGTCCAGAATCTCACCGCCGCAAATGGAAGTACCCCACAGACCTACGTTATAGGAATATTTCAGTTTGGCGAAGTCGGCTGCAAAGCCGTGCTTGTTCAGATAATCTATCTCTTCCTGGCGGCTCAAAGCCATGTCGCGTGTCAGCGTGATGATTTCCACGCCCGGAGCCATGACAAGAAAAGTCATGTCGAAACGAATCTGGTCGTTACCCGCACCGGTCGAACCATGTGCAATGGCATCTGCGCCGATTTCGTTGGCGTAGCGTGCAATGGCCAGCGCCTGGAATATACGTTCGGAGCTTACGGAAATAGGATAAGTACCGTTACGCAATACGTTGCCGAATACCATGTATTTCAAGCTCTTTTCGTAATATTCCTGCGTTACGTCCAAAGTAATATATTTTACAGCACCCAGTTTGTAGGCGTTCTCTTCGTTTGTCTTCAGCTGTTCGGGGCTGAAACCGCCGGTATTGGCACAAGCCGCATATACCTCGTATCCTTTCTCTTTGGCCAGATACATAACTGTGAATGAGGTGTCCAGACCACCGCTGAATGCAACTACTACTTTTTTCTTCTTTTCCATAATACTTATGAATTTTGAATGTTGAATTATAAATTAGGAATCAGGCTTGTTATAACGAGTCCGTGTGTTCCCATTCATAATTCAAAATCTATAATTAATTATATTTTATCTTCCTCGTGTAACTTCGGGTCGTAAAGCATTGCCGTGCAAATGCAGAACTTCCGGTTTTTGGCTACCAGTATGTCATGGTTGATACAGCCCTCGCAGCCTTTCCAGAAAGCCTCGTCGTCTGTCAGTTCATTGAAAGTAACCGGTACGTAGCCCAGTTCGGTATTCATTTTCATAACGGCCGCTCCACTGGTCAGACTGAATATCTTGGCTTTGGGCCACCGCAGGCGTGCCAGGCGGAAAGAAGCCGTCTTGATACGTTTTGCCAGTCCCAAGCCGCGGTAATCGGGATGTACGATGAGGCCCGATGTTGCCACATACTGCTTGTTTCCCCAGCTTTCTATGTAGGTGAAACCTGCAAATTCGTCTCCACATAAAGCTATGATAGCTTTTCCTTCTTTCATTTTAGTCGCCACATATTCGTGTGTGCGTTCTGCGATGCCCGTTCCGCGCACCTTGGCAGCTTCTCGGATGGTATCCAAAATCTTATCCACGTAAACTTCATGTGAGGCGTCGGCCACCATCACATCAATCTGTTTCGAATCCATTTCTTTTATTTCGTTATATATTCGTTGTAATATAGTTGTACAGGTTTACTTTATGTTAGGAATGATTTGTGACAGAAACATACGCACCTCTTCGTGGGATGCAGCCTCGTGCAGAACCATCATGATCGTGTCGTCGCCGGCAATGGTGCCCAGTACGGCGGGACATTCGCGGTTGTCGATGTCATAAGCCATGCTGCTGGCATAGCCGGGCCGGGTGCGGATGACGGCAATGTTCTTGGAGAAATGGAGGGAAATGAAGCCGCTGGTCATCAGCATTTCGCTTGCGCTCTGGTCGTTGCTGCGCTTGTACATGATGTTGTTGGGAAGAACATATACATATTTCCCGTTCATGTTGGCCGCTTTGGCTACTTTCAACTGTTTCAAGTCGCGTGACAAGGTGGCTTGTGTCAGCTCAAAGCCCTCTTTGCCCAAAGCCTGCAACAGCTCTTCCTGAGAACTGATGTCTTTGCTTGAGATAATCATCTTGATGGCATCTAACCGATTGGCTTTCTTTTTCATGTTTCTGTATAATTATTCTTAGGTTGGTGCAAAAGTAGGGAATATTTTGGAAAGAATATACAGAAATGGGATTTTTTTATTCTTTAATATGCAAAAAACGTAAAAAAGACGGTATATGTATGCAGGTTCGGAATATAATTAAAAGCCTTTTATCGGAAATCTTTTAATTATATCTTTGCGACAACTTCAGACAGGTAGCCTGAAAAACTCAGTGTGGGGTAAGTGCAAGCTGTCTGCGTGCGGTTTGTTCCTGGCTGCCGTAAGAGAAACGGCAAGTATAACCGTGTCTTGGGCGGGGTGGAGTAGGTGATAAACGACAAAAACAATAAGAGAACTGCCAAAAGGCTCAGAGTCCGTTTGCCGTGAAGCTCTTATTTTTGCAATACAGAATAAAGTTCATTTCTTAATTCTATTAAAACTATCAAAGGCACATGAAAAAACTACTTGGATTAATTTCCTTTCTTTTAGTATTGGCAGGTTCCGTTTCTGCCAAAGTGGTACTTCCGGCTATCTTTTCCGATAATATGGTATTGCAGCAAAACGCGCAAGTCAATCTGTGGGGAAAGGCAACGCCCGGTGAACGGGTTTCGGTAAAAGCGTCATGGACGGATAAAACCGTAACAACCAAGGCTGCGGCTGACGGCAAATGGGCTGTGAAACTGAAAACGCCTGCGGCTGCAAAAGGGCAGTCTGTTACGGTGAGCGGTGAGAATACGATTACTATTAATAATGTACTGGTAGGTGAAGTGTGGCTCTGTACCGGACAATCCAATATGGAATATCCGGTTTGCAAGCATCCCGATAAAAAATGGATGACCGGTATGATAACGGAAGCCGAGGAGATGAAGGACGCGGATTATCCGGAACTTCGTCTGTTCCGGGTGGAACATCAGTTGGCTCCCGACGGTGAAATGGATGACTGTCAAGGCCGGTGGCTGGTGTGCACGCCGAAAAACCTGTATGACTTCTCGGCTGTGGGATTCGTTTTCGGACGCCGGTTGCATAAGGAATTGAATGTGCCGGTAGGTATGATACAGTCTACATGGGGAGGTACGCATGCGGAATCGTGGACGAAAATGAGTGTTATGAAGAACAATCCGCTCTATGCAGATGTACTTGAAGATTTTGCTTTGAAGAATGTGAAGCAGGAGAAGGGATATTGCAAGGTCCCCGCTACGCTTTGGAACGGTATGATTCATCCTATTCTGGGATATACGGTGAAAGGAAATATCTGGTATCAGGGAGAATCGAATGCCATTCGTCATGAAAAATATCAGCAGGTATTCACCAATATGATTAACAGCTGGCGGAAAGAATGGAAGCAACCCGACATGCCGTTCTATTTCATGCAGATTGCTCCGCATAAAGGACAGCCGGCCGGTATTCGTGAAGCACAGCTCAAAACATGGCAAAGCGGGCTGAAGAATGTGGGCATGGCGGTTGTTACGGATGCGGCGGATTCTACGGATATTCATCCGCGTAATAAGCGCGTGGCGGGTGAACGCATGGCTTTGTGGGCGCTTGCCAAACAATATGGGAAAGATGTGGCATACTCCGGCCCGCTCTTCAAAACGATGAAAGTCAGCGGCAATAAGGCTGTATTGAGTTTTGAATATGCCGAAGACGGTTTGATGACACCTGAGAATGCTCCGGTCAAGGGCTTTCTGGTTGCGGGAGCCGACCGGCGTTTCTATCCGGCAGTGGCTGTGATAAAAGGCAGCCGGCTGGAAGTTTCCGCTCCACAGGTGGCGGAGCCGGTTGCCGTACGTTACGGCTTTTGTAACTTCTTCCGTGTAAATCTTTATAATAAGTCGGGTTTGCCCGCAGTGCCTTTCCGTACGGATACATGGGAACAAGGCTCGTATGCACGTTGGTTTGCCGACTCCGAGATGATGCGTTTTCCGCAGGCTTACCGGTTGGATCACGGCAAGCGCCTGTTCTTCGGTTATGCCCAGGGAGTGGGTTGCTGCGCCATGTTGCAGATGTGGAAAGCAACGGGCGAACGTCGTTACTATGATTATGTGAAGCAATGGGCCGACTCTCTGATTAATGAAAAGGGGGAAATCCATCTGTATGATAAGTCCACTTATAACCTGGATTTCATTAACTCCGGAAAGGTGCTGTTTGACCTTTACCGTGAAACCGGCGACCAACGATATAAAGCGGCAATGGATATTCTTATCAAACAGTTGAAGAACCAGCCCCGTACTTTGGAAGGCGGATTCTGGCATAAACTGATTTATCAGCATCAGATGTGGCTGGACGGACTGTATATGGCTTCTCCGTTTATGGCGCAGTATGGTGCGGAATTCAATAAACCGGAATGGATTGACGAGGCGGTGAAACAGTTCCGTCTCTGCCATAAACATACCTATGATGCCAAGACAGGACTGTATCATCATGCGTGGGACGAAAGCAAGAGCCAGCGTTGGGCGAACCCGGAAACCGGACATTCTCCCAACTTCTGGGGGCGCAGTATAGGCTGGTGGTTTATGGCGCTGGTGGATGCTTTGGACTATATACCCGAAAATCATCCGGGACGTGCCGACATGATTGGCTATATCCGCGGATTGGCGGAGACATTGCCGAAATATCAGGATAAAGCGGGACTTTGGTATCAGGTTATCGACCAGCCTAAACGCAAGGGTAATTTCCCTGAGGCATCCGTGACCACCCAATGTATGTATGCTTATGCAAAAGCAGTGAATAAAGGATATATCGATGCCGGATACCGCGCTGTAGCGGAAAAGGCTCTGCAGGGCTTGAAAGATAAATTGCTGGTGGAGAAACAGGACGGAACGCTGACTCTGACCCGTTGTTGCCAGGTTGGCGGTTTGGGCGGTCATCCGTATCGCGACGGAAGTTTTGAATATTATATAGGTGAAAAGATGAGGGATAATGACGCCAAAGCAACGGGACCGTTCATTATGGGATGTCTGGAACTGGAGAAAATAAAATAGGTATGAATCGATTGTTTTGTATTGCCATGTTTGCATTTTGTGCAGGTTTTTTGTCTGCACAAGATGTTTCGTGGCCGGAGATTGGTTTGGATGCCAAACCGGCTGCACGCTGGTGGTGGATGGGAAGTGCGGTGGATAAGGAAAACCTGACCCGTAATCTGGAAGCATATGCTGCGGCGGGAATGGGTACGATGGAGATTACTCCGATTTATGGCGTACAGGGAAATGATGCGAAGGATATTCCGTTTCTCTCTCCCCGATGGATGCAGATGCTGCAATATACGGAAAGTGAAGCGTCCCGTCTGGGCATGCAGATTGATATGAACACCGGTACCGGCTGGCCTTTCGGAGGCCCTGAAGTGGGGATAGAGGATGCCGCCTGCAAACTGTTTGTTACGGAATATCGGTTAGAAGGCGGGAATACGCTTGATCAGAGAATAGAGGTTGCCGATAAAAAACAAAAGCCTTATGCCAAACTGGAGCGCCTGATGGCCTTTTCCGATACGGGGAAGTGTCTGGATTTGACGGATAAGGTAAAAGACGGAATGTTATGCTGGAAAGCTCCGAAAGGGAGCTGGCGTTTGATTGCCGCCTTTTGCGGCAAGACTTTGCAGAAGGTGAAGCGTGCGGCACCCGGCGGTGAGGGGTATGTGATGAATCATTTCTCGGCCCGTGCCGTGAAAAACTATCTCGGACGCTTTGAACGCGCTTTTGACGGAAAGTTCAAGGATACGGCAGGTGGTGCTACAGCTTATCCCCATAATTTCTTTAACGACTCCTATGAGGTTTACGGGGCGGACTGGTCGGAAGGACTTTTTGATGAGTTTCTGGCGCGTCGCGGTTATAAACTGGAAGAACACCTGCCGGAGTTTCTGGCGGCAGGGGAGCGTTCGGACAAGACCCGGCGTATCATCTCCGATTATCGTGAAACTCTCGGTGAACTGTTGCAGGAGAATTTCACCCGTCAGTGGACGGAGTGGGCACATCGGCACGGGGCTAAAACCAGAAATCAGGCTCATGGCTCGCCGGGAAATCTGATAGACCTTTATGCTACGGTGGATATTCCGGAGTGCGAAGGTTTCGGTTTGTCTGATTTCGGTATACGGGGATTGCGTAAGGATTCGCTGACGCGTCCCAATGATTCCGACCTCTCCATGTTGAAATACGCATCTTCGGGTGCTCATATTGCCGGTAAACCTTATACTTCTTCAGAAACTTTTACTTGGCTGACGGAACATTTCCGCACTTCTCTGTCACAGTGCAAGCCGGATATCGACCTCATGTTCGTTTCCGGCGTCAATCATACTTTCTTCCATGGTACGACTTATTCTCCTGCTGAGGCTGCCTGGCCCGGCTGGAAGTTTTATGCTACGGTGGATATGAGTCCGACGAACAGCATCTGGCGTGATGCGCCTGCTTTCTTTCAATATATATCCCGTTGCCAGAGTTTTTTGCAGATGGGACAGCCGGATAATGACTTCCTTGTGTATTTGCCGGTATATGATATGTGGCAGGAGCAGGACGGACGTCTGCTGATGTTTGATATTCATAAAATGGCACGGCGTGCTCCGGGCTTTATAGAAGCGGTGCACCGCATTAACGATGCCGGTTATGATATGGATTATATTTCCGATAACTTCATTCGTACGGCCACCTGCCGTGATAAGAAAATTGTGACGTCAGGCGGAACAGCTTATAAAGCGCTGATTGTTCCCGGTGCACGTTTAATGCCTGCGGACGTACTTGCCCGCCTGCTCGAATTGGCAAAAGAGGGGGCGACCGTTGTGTTTCTGGACCGGTATCCGGAGGATGTTCCGGGGTATGCCAGGTTGGAACAGCGCCGTACGGACTTTAAGGGTACTCTGGAGCAGGTAAAGAAATTAGGAAATAAACAAGGTAAAGGTAAGACGGTGTTCTTCGGTACGGATTATGTCCGTACACTGGCGCAGACTGTTGCTATACCGGAAGCGATGAAAACTTCTTTTGATTTGAGCTGTATCCGTCGGAAGAACCCGGAAGGTTATCATTATTTCATTTCCGCACTGACCGGAAAAGATACGGAAAGTTGGATACCGTTGGCTGTGCCTGCACGTTCGGCCATGCTTTATAATCCGATGAACGGCGTTTCCGGCAAGGCTCGCTTGCGTCAGAAGGATGGAAAGACGGAAGTTTATTTGCAATTGGCTTCCGGAGAATCTGCCATATTGAAAACTTTTACGGAAGCTGACGTACAGGCTCCGGAATGGAAGTATCAGACTGCTGCACGGGGAGCTGTCGAACTGTCCGGTTTATGGAACCTGCGGTTTGTGGAAAGCGCTCCTGCGGTACATAGTGTGCCGGATTCCGTTGCTTTGGGTTCATGGACGGATTTATCCTTTGAAGGTGCTAAAACGGTGATGGGAACAGGCTGTTATACAACCACTTTTGTGATTGAAAATCCGGCATCGGCCCAGGACTGGTTACTCTCACTTGGCGATGTCCGTGAAAGTGCCCGTGTACGTATCAATGGCCGGAATGTTGCCACTTTATGGGCTGTGCCCTATTGTTGCTCCGTCGGGCAATACCTGTGTCCGGGAAAGAATACTCTGGAAATAGAAGTAACCAATCTACCTGCCAATCGCATAGCCGATATGGATCGCCGTGGAGTGAAGTGGCGCATCTTCAAAGATATAAATATTGCAGCGCTTGGTTATAAAAAAGGGACTTATGCCGGCTGGGAACCTGTACCAAGCGGATTATTAGGCCCTGTACGTATTATACCACTGAAGATAACTAAAAACGAAATGCAATGAAAAAAATCAGTCTGGGCGGAGTAGCGCTTGTTTGCGCTTTCTGCTCTTTATATGCTCAAGACCCGCGTGAACGAAACTATTTCTATGAAATCCTTGATCCTAAGCATGAACCGAAACCGTTGGTAGAGGGATTTGCCCAAGAACGGATTACTGAAAATTTAAATCGCGGACTGGCGGTTGCCCCTTCCCGGGACGGCAAATCTGTGTATCTCAGCTGGCGTTTGCTGGCATCGGATGCTCCCGCCACGGCTTTCCATGTATATCGTGAGGTGGGCGGAAAGGCTTGTCGCCTGACGAAAAAGGCCGTTTCCCGTACTTGTGACTTTGTGGACACCGCTCCTCATGCACAAGCCGTCTATTGGGTGGAAGCTGTTGCAAAAGGACAGAAGCCGGTTGTATCGGAAAAACGGAAGGTCGTGTTATCCGATTTGAAGCCTTATACATCTATCCGCTTGAAAGATAATGCAAAAGCAGGAAAGATAGCATTGGCCGACCTGAACGGGGACGGAACTTATGATTATATCGTCCGTACTCCCGAAACGAATGTGGATCCGGGCATGCCGGGTGATACTACCGGAAAAACGTATAAAATATCCGCTTATTTGAGTGACGGTACTTACCTATGGACATACGATATGGGACCGGGGATTGAACCGGGTATCTGGTACTCGCCTTTCATCGTATACGATTTCAATGGTGACGGTAAGGCTGAGGTGGCGATTAAAACAGCGGGTGCTGACTATGTGAAAAACGAGAAAGGACGTGTTTGCGGCGGGAGTGAATATCTTTCCGTACTGGACGGCATGACCGGACAGGAGATAGACCGGGTGGATTGGCCTGAGCGCAATGACCGTTACGGAAATCTGATTCGTCAGAATCGTAATCAGATGGGGGCTGCCTATTTAGACGGAAAGACCCCGTTTATATTGGCGGCACGTGGCACTTACAAGCTGATGGTTGTGGATGCCTGGATGTTGAAAAACGGTAAATTGGAACGTGCATGGCGTTGGGACGGTGATGAGGAGAATCCTGTTGTCCGCAGTATGGGTGCGCACAGCATGGTTACTGCCGATGTGGACGGTGACGGCCGTGATGAGGTTATGTTAGGTTCCTGTATGCTTGATGATAACGGAACACTTTTGTGGTCTTCGGGCTTGGGACATAGCGACAAGGCATATCTTTGCAAGTTGCATCCCGATAGGGAAGGCATGCAGGTGTTTATGGTAAGTGAACCCAAAAAGGAAGATGGCCGTGGCGTTTCAGTAGTGGATGCGGCTACGGGTAAATTGATATGGAGCATCGGTCATACTACTTATCATGTAGGTGACGGTATGGTAACGGATTTTGATCCTGCTCATCCCGGTTTGGAGTGTTTTGCCAGCGAAGACCGTAAGGGGGGAAGTACCGACAGATATTTGCTTACTGCCGACGGGAAGAAACTGCAAGTAGCTCAAGATGAGATTCCCGGCTGCCGTAACTGGATATGGTGGGATGCTGATTTGTTGCGTGAGACATTTAAGGGAGACGATAACCGTTGGGGAGCAGGCTCTTCTTCCGGTGGACGTAGCCAGAGCATCTGGAAATGGAAAGGTGAGATATTAACGGAAAATATCAAGGGGGATATATTACTGATGGCTGATATGGAAGGTGACTGGCGCGAGGAACTGATAACGGCTTTGCCCGGCGAACTGCGTATTTACCGCACCGATATTCCTGCGACAGACCGTAGGGTAACGTTGATGCAGGACGCTTTGTACCGTAGTTATGTGGCTCATCGTAGCATGGGGTATCCTCAAGCACCCGTACCGTCTTATTATTTAGGAGATAATTAATACATGTATCGGAATAAGATGTTCCGGTATGTTTGCTAACTTTAAAACGCTATTAAGAATGACAAAACCATTGTATGTAATTGCTGCTGTTTGTTTATGGATATTCAGTTCTTGCCAGTCTACGGACTATAAATATGAAGCTGTCTATCGTAACCTGCCTTTTGACATGCCTCGTGTGGAAGCGCCGAGATTTCCCGACCGTACGGTCAATCTGAAAGAGTTTAATGCCGTCGGTAATGGGGAAACTCTATGTACATCGGCTTTTGCCGATGCAATCAATGCCCTTTCCGAACAAGGGGGAGGACATCTTGTTGTTCCTGCCGGTGTTTGGCTTACAGGGCCAATCGTATTGAAAAGCAATATTGACTTGCATTTGGAAAAAGGGGCTGTTATCCTTTTCTCTCCTGATGTGGACCTCTATCCTTTGGTGGAAACAGTGTTTGAGGGGTTGGATACCCGCCGTTGCCAGTCTCCGATTTCCGGCCGTAACCTGGAAAATGTAGCTATAACCGGCGAAGGAGCAATTGACGGAAACGGCCATTACTGGCGTCCGTTGAAGCGTGAGAAGGTTACGGAGAGCGTCTGGAAGCAGACAACAGCCCGTGGCGGTGTATATAAACGTCCTACCTACTGGTTCCCTTATCCTGAAACTTTGAAAGGGGATACTATCAGCAATATGAATGTCCCCCAGAATCTGAAAACGGAGGAAGAGTGGCAAAGTGTCCGTCATTTCCTTCGTCCGGTGATGGTGAGTCTGATAGAGTGTAAGAATGTGTGGTTGCAAGGGGTGATTTTCCAGAACTCTCCGGCGTGGAACCTGCATCCGCTAATGTGTGAGAATGTGCTGGTTGAAGATGTGCAGGTGCGTAATCCGAGCTATGCGCAGAACGGTGACGGACTGGATTTGGAATCTTGTAAAAACGCGCTGATTGTGAATTCTACCTTTGATGTGGGAGATGACGGAATCTGTCTGAAAAGCGGTAAGGATGAAGATGGCCGCCGTCGTGCACGTCCTTGCGAAAATGTAGTGGTAGATGGCTGTACGGTATTTAAAGGCCATGGCGGTTTCGTTGTCGGCAGTGAGATGAGTGGCGGGGTACGTAATGTATCCGTCAGCAATTGCCAGTTCCTGGGAACGGATGTGGGACTGCGTTTTAAGAGCAAGCGCGGTCGTGGTGGTATTGTTGAAAATATATGGATTACCAATGTGTCTATGATGGATATTCCGACCGAACCGATTACTTTCAATCTTTATTATGGTGGAAAATCTGCCGTTGAAGTGTTGGAGAGCGGTGAAAAAGTTCCGGCTAAAGTAGAGCCTCTTCCTGTGGATGAAACAACTCCTTGTTTCCGGAATATTCATGTGAAGAATTTGGTATGCGCAGGCGCCCGTCGTGCATTGTTCTTCAACGGTATCCCGGAAATGCCGATTGAAAATGTGGTTTTGGAAGATGTTGATATAACTTCCCGATTGGGAGCCGAATTCGTTTATAGCAAGGCCGTTACGATGAAGAACGTAACCATCCGGAATACGGAAGGCGAGCAAATTGTCACCCGTTTTTGTGAGGATGTGAAATAGAGGACCGGATGTGGTAATAGCGGATGAAACGGATTGTCAAATCTGACACCCTTTCAGTCAAAATAAGTACAAGGAATAGGGGATGATTCCCCTATTTTTGTATCATAAAATAGCGACTAAAACTAATTACCATGAAACAATGTTTTTTTGCGGTCGATTTGGGAGCTACCAGCGGCCGTACCATCTTGGGAACTTTCACACCGGAAGGATTGGAAATGGAAGATGTGAATCGGTTCCCGAATCATCTGATTGAAACCGGCGGACATTTTTATTGGGATATATATGAGCTTTACCGGCATATTATCGAAGGACTGAAAATAGTCGCTCAGAAGAAGGATGTGGAAATTACTTCCATCGGTATTGATACATGGGGAGTGGATTTTGTCTGTGTAGGTAAAGACGGCGGATTTCTTCGTCAGCCTTATTCGTACCGTGATCCTCATACGGCCGGAGCGCCTGAGGCTTTCTTTAAAAAGGTTGCCCGCAAGCAGGTCTATGAGTGGACGGGTATTCAAGTGATGAATTTCAACTCTTTGTTCCAGCTTGATACATTGAGACGTAATAATGACAGTGCATTGGCTGCTGCCGATAAATTGCTTTTTATACCGGATGCTTTGAGTTATATGCTGACCGGTGAAATGGTAACGGAATATACCATTGCCAGTACGGCGCAGTTGGTCAATGCAAACACCCGTAAACCGGAAGATGCTTTATTGCGCGAACTCGGACTGACGGAAAATAATTTCGGTCGTTTTGTTTATCCCGGTGAGAAAATAGGAACATTGACAAAGGAAGTACAGCGCATGACCGGATTGGGAGATATACCTGTAATCGCAGTTGCCGGGCATGATACGGCTTCTGCTGTGGCTTCGGTTCCTGCAATGAATCCTGATTTTGCCTATCTGAGCAGCGGAACCTGGTCTTTAATGGGAGTGGAAACGAAAGGGCCGGTTATTACAGAGGAAACCGAATCTTTGAATTTTACGAATGAAGGCGGTGTGGATGGCACTATCCGTCTATTGAAAAATATTTGTGGGATGTGGCTGTTGGAACGCTGCCGTGCGGCGTGGGGACAGACATCTTATCCGGAACTGATAGCCGAAGCGAATGCCAGTGAGCCGTTCCGCAGTCTGATTAATCCTGATGATGTCCTGTTTGCCAATCCTGCCGATATGGAACAGGCTATACAGACGTACTGTTCGGATTCTCATCAGCCTGTTCCGCAGACACGGGGGCAAATTGTACGTTGTATCTTTGAGAGCCTTGCTCTGCGCTATCGTCAGGTTTTGGATAATCTTCGCACTCTTTCTCCTCACCCGATAGAGACACTTCACGTTATTGGCGGAGGAAGCCGTAATGAATTATTGAACCGTTGGACAGCCAATGCTGTCGGTATTCCTGTTGTGGCAGGCCCGTCTGAGGCTACGGCAATCGGTAATATCATGATTCAGGCATTGGCGGCGGGAACGGCAAAGGATATTGCTTCCATGCGCCAGTTGATCAATCGTTCTATTTCTTTGGAAACTTTCTATCCGGAAGATACGGACGTGTGGGATACCGCATATTTACACTTCAAACAGGTGACAATGAATCATTAATGTTTAAAATTATATTAAATAAATCAGTATCATGAAAGAAGAATTAATAACAAAGGCTTATGAAGTGGCAAAGGAACGTTATGCTGCTCTTGGGATAGATGTGGAAAAGGTAATGGAACAGCTCCAGAAGGTTGCAATCTCCATGCACTGCTGGCAGGCCGATGATGTTATCGGCTTTGAGTCGGGCAGCTCGCTGACCGGCGGTATCCAGACTACAGGTAATTATCCCGGTAAGGCCCGTAATATGGAAGAATTGCGTAGCGACATCTTAAAGGCCGCTTCTTATATACCGGGCAAACATCGCTTGAATCTGCATGAAATTTACGGTGATTTCGGCGGTACGTTTGTTGACCGTGACCAGGTGGAAGTGAAACATTTTGAAAGCTGGATGCAATGGGCGGCTGAAAACGGGATGAAACTGGATTTCAACTCGACTTCTTTCTCACATCCTAAAAGCGGTAACTTGTCTTTAGCCAATCCGGATAAAGGCATCCGTGATTTCTGGATTGAACATACCAAGCGCTGCCGTGCCATTGCGGAAGAGATGGGACGTTGTCAGGGCGATCCTTGCATCATGAATCTTTGGGTACACGACGGTAGCAAGGATGTTACGGTAAACCGTATGAAATACCGTGAACTGTTTAAAGACTCTCTCGACCGGATTTTTGCTACGGAATATAAAAATATGAAGGACTGTCTGGAATCTAAAGTATTCGGTATCGGTCTGGAAAGCTATACAGTGGGCTCTAATGAATTCTGTGTAGGTTATAGCGTGCAACACCAGAAACTGATAACAATCGATACGGGTCACTTCCATCCTACGGAGAGTGCTGCTGATAAAGTTTCGTCCATGTTGCTGTTCGTACCCGAACTGATGCTTCATGTAAGTCGTCCGATACGTTGGGATTCCGACCATGTGACTATTATGGATGACCCGACTCTCGAACTCTTCCAGGAGATTGTCCGTTGCAATGCTTTGGACCGTGTACACATCGGTCTTGATTATTTCGATGCTTCCATCAACCGTATAGGCGCTTATGTCATCGGTACCCGTGCCGCACAGAAATGTATGTTGCGGGCATTGCTGGAACCGTTGGCTAAACTTCGCGAGTATGAGGCTGCCGGTCAGGGCTTCCAACGTCTTGCCCTGTTGGAAGAAGCTAAAGCTTTGCCTTGGAATGCCGTTTGGGATATGTTCTGTTTGAAGAATAATGTTCCGGTAGGTGAAGAATTCATTGCTGAAATAGAAAAATACGAAGCTGAGGTTACATCCAGACGTAACTAAGTTTATCAGAGTTAGTGATAGTGTTTAGCGGGGAAAGCATATCTTTGCCCGCTACTTTCATTACTCATAGAACATTAACCGTTGATTATCATGAATACACTAATAGGATTATTAATTATCGCTGTGGGAAGCTTTGGGCAGAGCAGCTCGTATGTACCTATCAATAAAGTCAAAGGTTGGTCCTGGGAAAACTTCTGGTTGGTACAGGGCATTTTTGCCTGGCTTGTTTTTCCGCTGCTCGGCGCTTTACTTGCCATTCCTGCCGATGGCAGCCTGATAGAACTTTGGGGAGCCGGTGGTGCATTGCCGGCTATTATTTACGGTGTCCTTTGGGGTGTCGGCGGTCTGACATTCGGATTGAGTATGCGCTATTTGGGCGTTGCTTTAGGACAAAGTATAGCTTTGGGTACCTGTGCCGGTTTCGGAACCCTGTTCCCGGCTCTGTTTGCAGGGAAAGATTTGCTGCACGGTGACGGTCTGATGCTCCTTATTGGTGTTTGCATCACTTTGGCGGGAATTGCCATTATCGGTTATGCGGGCAGCCTACGCTCCAGAAATATGAGTGAGGAGGAAAAAAAGGCTGCCGTGAAAGATTTTGCGTTGACAAAAGGGTTGCTGGTTGCTTTGCTGGCAGGTGTGATGAGTGCCTGTTTTGCCCTCGGCCTGGATGCCGGAACGCCTATTAAGGAGGCGGCGCTGGCAGGTGGGGTGGCTCCGTTGTATGCCGGACTTCCTGTTATCTTTCTGGTAACTTTGGGCGGGTTCTGTACGAATGCGGCTTATTGTATCCAGCAAAATATAAAGAATAGGACGGGTAAGGAGTATTTGTCGGTCAGCGGCGATGTCCTTGTGAATAATGTTTTGTTCTGTGCTCTTGCCGGAGTATTATGGTATTCGCAATTCTTCGGTCTGGAAATGGGTAAGAGTTTCTTAGGCGGCAGTCCGATATTGCTTGCATTCTCCTGGAGTATACTGATGTCGCTGAATGTTACATTCAGTAATGTCTGGGGAATCCTGCTGAAAGAATGGAAGGGGTGCGGTTCCCGTACAATAGGCGTATTGATATTGGGATTGGCCGTTCTCATCGCTTCTATTATTGTAGTGGCGATGGCGCAAGCATGAAAATAATATCTAATAAACTGTAATTAAATAGACACATGAAATCAATTCTTGAAAATCGTCCCGAATTGGCTTATGAAGTCAATCAAGCGGCAGAAGTGGCCGGTTATCTTTGGCAAAAAGGTTGGGCGGAACGTAATGGTGGTAATATAACTTTAAACATCACTGAATATGTAGATGATGAAATACGGGCTTTGCCCGCTATCAGCGAAGTAAAACAGATAGGAAAGGTACTCCCTTATCTGAAAGGTTGTTATTTTTATTGTAAAGGTACTCAGATGCGTATGCGTGATTTGGCACGTTGGCCTATGGCAAACGGTTCAATCATCCGTATTCTGGATGACTGTGCCAGCTACGTAATTATAGCAGACCAGCCTGTAATGCCTACATCGGAATTGCCTTCTCATCTTGCCGTGCATAATTATCTGCTTGAAAAAGGCTCTCCTTACAGAGCATCCTTGCATACACATCCTATCGAATTGATTGCTATGACCCATAACAAGAAGTTCCTGGAGAAGGATGTGGCTACCAATCTGCTTTGGAGTATGATTCCGGAAACAAAGGCGTTCTGTCCTCGTGGATTGGGTATAATCCCTTATGAATTGCCAAGTTCGGTAAAATTGGCTGACGCTACTATTGAGGCTTTGAACGATTATGATGTAGCTATGTGGGAAAAGCATGGAGTCTTTGCTGTAGATGTGGATATTATGTCTGCTTTTGACCAGGTAGATGTGTTGAATAAATCTGCACTGATTTACATTGCAGCTAAAAACATGGGCTTTGAACCGGACGGAATGAGTCAGGAACAAATGAAAGAGATGACCGTGGCTTTTAATTTACCCAAATAAAAGTGAAGTATATGTACAGAATGATATTGAACGAAACCTCTTATTTCGGAGCAGGCTGTCGGAAAACAATTGCGGTGGAAGCCATGCGTAGAGGTTTTAAGAAAGCGTTCTTTGTGACAGATAAAGACCTGATCCGTTTTAAAGTCGCAGACAAAATAATTGAAGTTTTTGAAAAGAATCGTATTCCTTATGAGCTTTTCAGTGATGTAAAGGCAAATCCGACGATTGCGAACGTACAGAATGGCGTATCCGCTTTTAAAGCATCCGGTGCTGATTTTATTGTAGCGCTGGGCGGTGGCTCCTCCATTGATACGGCAAAAGGTATCGGCATTGTAGTGAATAATCCGAATTTTGCAGATGTGAAGTCATTGGAGGGTGTAGCTGCAACCCGTCATAAGGCTGTTCCGACTTTTGCATTGCCTACAACGGCTGGAACAGCCGCTGAAGTCACTATCAATTATGTGATAATTGATGAGGATGCAAAGAAGAAGATGGTCTGCGTAGACCCTAATGATATTCCGGTTGTGGCGATTGTAGACCCGGAACTGATGTATTCCATGCCGAAAGGGCTGACTGCTGCAACAGGAATGGACGCCTTGACGCATGCCATTGAAAGCTATATAACACCGGGCGCTTGGGCGATGTCCGATATGTTTGAGTTGAAAGCCATCGAGATGATTGCCGCTAATCTGAAAGCTGCGGTAGACAATGGCAATGATGTCGCAGCTCGCGAAGCGATGTCACAGGCTCAGTACATTGCCGGTATGGGATTCAGTAATGTAGGTTTGGGTATTGTTCATTCCATGGCGCATCCGTTGGGCGCTCATTATGATACTCCGCATGGAGTTGCCAATGCATTGCTGTTGCCCTATGTGATGGAATATAATGCAGAGTCTCCGGCTGCCCCCAAATATCTTCATATAGCTAAAGCTATGGGAGTAGATACGGTGGGTATGACCGAGGCAGAAGGAGTGCGTGCGGCTGTGGATGCAGTCCGGAAGCTGTCATTGAGCATTGGCATTCCTCAAAAGCTACATGAGATAAATGTAAAAGAGGAAGACTTGCATCAATTGGCTGTTGATGCTTTCAATGACGTTTGTACAGGCGGTAATCCTCGTCCTACTTCTGTCGAAGATATTGAGACTTTGTATCGTAAAGCTTTTTAATTATAATTTGAATTACCATGAAGAAAACTATTATTTCATGTGTGCTGTTTTTAACAGCCGTCACTGCTTTTTCGCAGACACCAATGAAGACGGCAGCAGAAGCTAAGCTTTCGGCTTCTGACCTTGCTGTGAAAATAGCAGACCGTATCCTTGCAACTACTACTTATGAGTTTAAGAATACCAAGACCGGTAAAACCTATAAGTCTGTCAAGAACTTGCCTTTGGATATGAATGTCAAGGTTGCATGTAAGTACAATAATTGGCATTATACCAATGGAGTAACCCATATCGCTTTAATGGAATTGGCCGATAAAACGGGAGCGAAGAAGTATGATGATTACGTTCTTAAAAATATGAATTTCGTATTTAACGAGGGTAATCTTGACTTCTTTAAGAAGCAGTATGAGCAGGCAATGAAAAATGAAGGATGGTATGGCGTTCGTAAGTTGAGTTGGCACATGATATTCCGTGGAAAGCGTTTGGATGATAACGGTCCTATGGGAGCCAGCCTGATTGACCTGCAGATAAAGCATCCGAATAATTCTTTCTTGAATTATATTAATGAAACAGCCGAGCACTTGAACTATGGCGAGCCTCGTTTGGCCGACGGTACTATTGCCCGTATCTGGCCTCATGAAAATACCATCTGGGCAGATGATGCTTTCATGGCTATCTCTTTCCTTGCACGTATGGCTAAGATGACCGGTGACATGAGTTATATCAATGATGCTGCCAATCAGGTAATCAAATATCACAAATATTTGTGGTGTCCCGAAAAACGGATTCTCTATCATTGCTATCATACGGATACGGACGAGCACGGTGTTGCTCATTGGAGCCGTGCCAACGGTTGGGTTTTCATGGCAACTGCCGATTTGCTTGCAGTGATGCCGCAGAATCATCCCATGCGTCCTGAGGTTCTGGAGTGCTTCCGCCGTCAATGTAGCGGTGTAGTGCGTTATCAGGGTAAGAACGGTCTTTGGCATCAGCTTCTTGACAAGGAAGATTCTTATGAGGAAATTACGGGTACGGCCATGTTTGTGTTTGGTATCGCACGTGGTGTAAAGCATGGCTGGCTGCATCCCGATTTCATTTATGCTGCCGAGCAGGGGCTGAAAGGAATGACGACACTGATGTCCGACAAAGGCGATGTGACCAGAATCTGTGTCGGAACGGGTATCATGCCGTCGCCTGCATACTACTACAACCGTCCTACCCAAGAGAATGATCCGATGGGTGAAGGACCTGTTCTCCGCGCATTGATTGAAATGATGGATGCACCGAAGTATACAGAGATTAAGGCTGAACAGCAATACGATAAAATTGTAGTCAAAAAGTAATAATCCTTTTAGATAGTATGCTAATCCCGTCTGGAAACACAAAGATACTTCCAGGCGGGATTTTTTTATTAAATATTCCATAGGTATCTCTTATTTCATAAATATTTCCTATTTTTGTCCCGAACCCATCATGAAGGACACGTGGTATGACTAAGAATTACAATGATTTAGGAGTGGAATTTAAGTATCTTATCGTAAATGACATGGACCAAAAGTTTGGTCTGTGGGTAAATACTGTCGGCTTTCAATCCATTCAGCCGGACTCTCCGTATCCATTGAAGGATCATCCTTCTGGTTATTTCTTTAATGCCCAGAAAGGACGTGTCTTGCGTGAGTATCAATTGGTTTATATCACGAAAGGACGGGGATTGTTTTCCTCGGAAACAACACCGGAAAAGCAGGTCTGCAAAGGACGTCTGATGGTATTGTTTCCCGGTCAATGGCATACTTATCACCCTTATCGCCAAACCGGATGGAACGAGTATTATATCGGTTTTGAAGGTCCTGTCATTGATAATCTGGTGAAAGGCGGTTTCTTGTCTAAAGACAATCAAGTGCTTGAGGTGGGTTTGAATGAGGAGTTGGTGTCTCTTTTTTCCCGTGCTTTGGAAATAGCGGAAGCGGATAAAATATCTTCCCAACAGTATCTTGGCGGTATAGTGCTGCACATAGTAGGTATGATACTGTCCATTTCTAAAAATAAAATTTTTGAGGTGGGCGATGTTGATCAGAAGATTGAGCAGGCCAAGATTATAATGAATGAGAATGTCTTTAAGGATATTGATCCTGAAGAGTTGGCTATGAAATTGAATATCAGCTATTCCTGGTTCCGGAAAGTATTCAAGGACTATACAGGTTATGCACCGGCTAAATATTTCCAGGAGTTGAAGTTGCGTAAAGCCAAACAATTATTGGTTGGTACTTCTCATTCCGTTAAAGAGATTTCTTTTATGCTCGATTATAAATCTACCGAACATTTCTTTTCATTATTTAAAAAACGCACAGGGTTTACCCCATTGGAATATCGTTCTTTTGGTCGGGAGACTGAGGTGGAGAACGAGGATTTTGATTAATGTCAAAAAGAATAGTCTACTATCAAAATTGTTATAAAAGCTTTGATTGTCAGATTTTTATTGGGTGAAAAGCTTCTTTTTTCTTAGGAGAAAGTCAAAAAAGAAAGTATTTGTGTCAGCAGTTATATTTTTGTAAGGTATGATTGTATTTATTTTTGCGCTTACAAGTTCGATACTCAATAATAGTTGTATCGGGCTGTTAATCTTGAATTAATTAATCAACCAATTTATATTAATAGTCTATGAGAATTTTACACAAAAAACTATGCTTGTTGATGCTTCTATTAATAAGCTTTCCTTTTAGTCTTTTTGCTCAGAACAAAACAATTACAGGTACAGTTCGTGATGCAGTGGATGTCGTGATTGGCGCTTCTGTTATGGTAAAAGGCAATACTGGTGTTGGTACTATTACTGACATGGATGGTAAATTTACTCTCTCTTTGCCAGCTTCTGCAAAGGAACTGGTCGTTTCGTTTATCGGTTATGATAACCAAACAGTGGTGATTGGCAACAAAACCCACTTTGACATTACATTGAAAGAATCTTCAGTAATGTTGGAAGAAGTGGTTGCAATTGGCTATGCAAAGGTAAAGCGTAAAGAATTAACAGGCTCTTCCGTTTCTGTGGGTAGTAAAGAATTGGCTATGGCTCCCGTTACAACTGCTGCACAGGCATTGGCAGGTAAAGCTGTTGGTGTTAATATAGTTCAGCAAAGTGGAGCTCCGGGTGCTGAAGTTAATATTACTGTACGTGGTGGTACATCTATAACACAAGGTACACAACCGTTATATATTGTAGATGGTTTTCAAATGGAAAACGGTCTTCAAAATGTTGACATAAATGATATTGAGAGTATTGATGTGATGAAAGATGCTTCTGCTACAGCTATTTATGGTGCTCGTGGTTCAAATGGTGTTGTTTTAATTACTACGAAATCTGGTAAATCGGGAAAAACCGAAGTTTCTTATAATGGATTTGTTAGTTTTGACCGTCTCGGCAAGAAATTAGATTTGCTGGGTGTAGAAGATTATGTAAAGTACCAGTATGAGTTTCAGTTGCTTCGCGGCAATCAAAGTAGTTTTGCCAATCTATTTGGAGGAAATATCAATGATGCAGATTTTTATACGGGTGCTTATAGCCGTATTGCTCAAGAATATGGTAATCGCGCAGGTATTGATTGGCAGGATGAAGTTTTTGGCTCTACAGGTGTTACGCAGAATCATAACGTAAACATAACCGGTGGTACTGAAAAGACTAAGTATATGTTAAGTTATAATTATACTGGTGAAGATGGTATTATGGATAAGCATGGCTATCAGAAGAATAGTATCCGTGCTAAAATCAATCACGAATTGTGGAAAGGTGTACGTTTTGATTTTTCTTCAAGTATGCAGATGACTAAAGTTGAAGGTGGTGGCTCTTTAGGTGGAAAATTGAAGCAGACTATTTTGCAACCAATTACAGGTGGTGTGAAGTTTACTGAAGAAGAAATGTTGAATAAGGATTTGTCTGACGCGTATTCTGATATGCCGGGTGCTGATAATTATGATATTAATAATCCTTTGTTGGACAATATGGCTATTGCACAAGAAAAGTATACCCGTATGGCTACTGTAAATGCAGGATTGGAAATTGATTTAATGAAAGATTTGACATTTCGTACGGCCGCTAGCTATATGTGGCAACAGATTCGCGAGGATTATTGGGATGACGGCTCTACCAGACAGGCTGATGCAAATCAAAGTCCTTATGGATATGGTTATCGTAATAACGGTGAAAAGTTTTCTTGGCAGGTTACGAATACATTAAACTATTCGTTTAATTTGGATGATAATAAACATAACTTTAGCGTTTTGTTGGGACAAGAGACTTATTATCAAGAGAAAATGAATTTAGATAATGAGTACCGTAAATTTCCTTCTGGTAATTTTGAGCTAAACGATGTGGCTATGGGTACTCCTTATGAATGGAAATCAGGAAAGAATAAGGAAGGTTTGGTTTCTGTTTTTGGTCGTTTGTCATATAATTTTAAGGAACGTTATTTATTTACAGGTACATTACGTGCTGATGGTTCGTCCAAGTTTGCAAGAGGAAACCAATGGGGTATTTTTCCCTCTGCTTCAGCTGCATGGCGTATTTCAGAAGAGGAATTCTTGAAAGATGTTGATTTCTTGAATAATTTGAAATTACGCGTAGGTTATGGTACGGCCGGTAATAATAACATTGATGATAATATGTATACTACGGGCTATGGTTCAGGTCATTACGGTATAGCAGGTCAAGATTATATCACATTTGTTCCAGGTTCAACATTGGGAAATAAGGATCTGAAATGGGAAAAAACTACTACTACTAATGTAGGTTTGGATATTTCGTTATTCAACAGCCGTGTAAACTTAGCTTTGGACTGGTATAATAATGAGTCTTCTAATCTTTTGATTAAAAATAAAATTCCTACTACTACAGGTTATGCAGACCAATATCAGAACTTAGGTTCTATTCGTAACCGTGGATTTGAAATAGTATTGAATACAACCAATATTCGTACTAAGGATTTTACTTGGAGTACAGATCTTAATATTGCTATCAATCGCTCTAAAGTATTGGAACTATATGGAGATGAGAGTTTGGATTATTTTATACAAGACTATGAGTCGCGCATGGGGTATAAGATTGAGGTAGGAAAACCATTGGGACAATACTATGGACTTCTGTATGACGGAGTATATACAACTGATGACTTTAACCAGCAGGCTGATGGTACTTATAGAATAAAAGACGGTGTCGCTTCTTTGAAAGGACTTGATCGTAAGAAAATTAAACCGGGCGATGCCAAGTACGTTCCTACAGCTGGTGAAACAGATAGCAATGGTAATCCTGTATGGTCAACAAACGATCGTACTGTGATAGGAAATGCAGCTCCAAAATTTACCGGTGGATTGAATAACACTTTTACCTACAAAGGTTTTGACCTTTCTATTTTTATGAATTTTGTAGTAGGAAATGATGTTTTCAATATGAGTACACAACGTTTTATAGGCCCTTATCTGTCTAATCAGAACTCATTGGCGATTATGAAAAACCGTTTTACATTGGTTGATCCGCAAACAGGTAAGGAAACTACAAATTTGGCTCGTTTGGCAGAGTTGAATCCTGGGCAATTTGGCAAAAATGTAATGTGGAATATTTCAGAGAATAATAAGACTGCTATCAGTGATCATAGTAGCTATTATATTGAAGATGGTTCTTATTTACGTTTTAGTACAATAACTTTAGGGTATACGTTCCCTAAACAATGGATACAAAAAGCAAAATTAAGTAATGCACGTATTTATTGTACATTGAATAATATTGCTACAATTACAGGTTATAATGGTTACGATCCGGAAGTATCCGCTTCAAGTAGTGCATTGACTCCTGGCATTGACAATTCGGCTTATCCCCGTTCAAAGAGTTGGGTTTTAGGCGTTAATTTAACATTCTAATTATCGAAATGAAGGTCATGAAAAAAATAATAACTATTTTAACTGCGTCAGCATGCTTGTTGACATTTACTTCTTGTCAGGACTGGCTGGATATGCCTTCCGAATCAAAAGCTGATAGTGAGACACTGTTTGAAAATCTTGGACGTGCAGAAATGACTGTAGTTGGTGCTTATCCTAGCTTGTTTACTCAAGAATTAGGTTATCAACTATTAGAAGGAACAGATGAATCTAGTTCTTCAGAAACTAATTCTAAGTATAATGTTTCCAATTATGATTATACTTCTACTTCTTCGATGTTGAATTCTACATTTTCAAGTATGTATAAGGCAATAGAATACAGTAATGTCTGTATTAAAAATTTGCCGTTAATGAATGTGGCAGAAGGAGAAAAAAAGAAACGTGATGCTCTTTTAGGCGAAGCATTGGCTATTCGTGCCTATGCTTATTGGAATTTGGTACGTTTTTATGGTGATGTTCCTTATTCTAACATACCTACTTCTGAGTTGAATAGTTATAGTTCATCTCGTGTAAGTCGAGATGAAATTTGGGATAACTGTGTGAAAGATCTGCAAGATGCAATAGAATTGTTGCCTTGGAAAAGTGAAGGAATGGTAAGCACTCCGGAACGTTTCACTAAAAATTCTGCTTATGGTATTTTAGCGCGTGTGGCATTGTATGCAGCCGGATATTCTTTGCGCTGGGATTTGAATACTGTGCCCTATGATGCAGCAACTGTTAGAATAGCACAACGTGATGATCAAAATCGCATCAAAGAACTTTATCAGATAGCTGCTGATGCTTGTTACGAAATAATAAAGCAAAAGGAAAATGATTTGTTGGATAGTTATGAAGAGGTATTTCGTGATTTAGCAACCAAAGAGTATAATAAAGAAACGATGTTGGAATATGGTTGGTATGGTGCAAATTCGTCGGATGTACGTACTGGTTATGTAAATGGTATTCCTACAAATGGTTCTGGTGGCACTTTTGGTAAAGGTGGTGCACAAATGATAGCAATGCCTACTCTTTATTTTGAATATGCCGATGGTGACCAACGTCGTGATGTTTCTGTATGTAATTATGGCATTTATACAGATGGCAAGTATCAAATGAATACATATATTGGCGCAGGGGTAGGTAAATATCGTATCAATTGGTGTAAAGACAGAGGTACTTCCGATAGTCGCCGCGATATTAATTTCCCGTTATTGCGTTATTCGGATGTACTGTTGATGTATGCAGAGGCATTGAACGAATTAAATGGATATGCTACTCCAGATGCCGTTGATGCTTTGGAAAAAGTCCGTTTGCGTGCTTTTAAGAAAGATGCAAGTAAGATTAAGCCTATACCTACGGAGTATACAGCTTTCAAGAATGAAATTATTTTAGAACGCAAGTTGGAACTGTCTAATGAATCTTTGCGTAAAACAGATTTAACGCGTTGGGGAATTCTTTATGATCATTTGATGGCTGAAAAAGATAAATTATACCAGTTGGCAAGACGTGAAGGTAAATATGCAGATGTTGATGTCTACCGTGCCTATAAAGGCGGTAAAGCTGTTTACCAAGATCCTACAGTCGCTTTGCCTTATATTACATTAAAGGAATCAGATTTTTCAAAATTTGGTTTAACTAACGATGAAATCAAAACGCTGAAAATCCAAAATGATGGAGTAAACGGTGGTTTTGTAGAAAAGGAGGTTTATGAGGATGTAAATGGCAATATTTATTTAACAAAAGATGACATGCCTGAGGCGCAGCAGGAGAATGCTACTGCCGTAACTTATACTATTTTAAATATGTTCGGTTGTCACACGATTAAAAACAAGGGTGGACTTTCTGTTGAGCAGGTGGAAGGTATAAGTGATGTAAATAACTTCATTACTAATATGTTCTATGGTTTGGAAAAGAATAAAGTAGAGATTCTTCCGTTCAGTACAACAGCTATTATTGATGTTAATCCTGGTTTAAAAGATCAGCAACATCCTTGTTACTAAAAGTAATGATTGGATATTAGATTAGTAAAGAGAAAAGGTGGATACTCGGTACTTGAGTTCCACCTTTTCTATATTATATTTAACCCAAAAACGGAATATACTTTATGCCTTTTCAATAAAAACTTGTTTTATGAAGAAAGTTTGTTTTAGCATTATCTTGCTTATTGTAGCTTTTTCTGTGCAAGCGCAATCTCTTGCTTTTCCTGGTGCAGAAGGTTATGGCAAATACACTACTGGCGGGCGTGATGGACGAGTGTTAATAGTAACCAACTTGAACGACAGCGGCGAAGGAAGTTTGCGGCATGCTGTAGAGCAAACAGGAGCGCGCATCGTAGTCTTTGCCGTAGACGGTAATATTGAATTGAAATCTCCACTTCGAATAAATAACGACAACATTACCATAGCCGGTCAATCTGCTCCGGGTGATGGAATCTGTTTAAAGGACTATCCGTTAATTGTTAATGCAAGCAATGTTATTATCCGTTATGTCCGAGTCCGTGTGGGCGATCGCTATCGCTTAGATAGTGATGGTTTGAGTGGAGGACGTTATGGGCAGAAGAATGTAATTCTGGATCATATTTCTGTAAGCTGGAGTATAGACGAATGTCTTTCTATCTATAAAACAGAAAATCTTACCGTACAATGGTGTCTGGTAACCCATAGTCTGAATTCTTCAGTCCATACGAAAGGTAATCATGGATTTGGTGGTATTTGGGGAGGGTATAAGGCTACATTCCATCATAACCTGTTGGCAAATCATGCCAGCCGTAATCCCCGGTTTTCTTCTGTTGATGGAACTAAATGGGTAGACTATCGTAATAATGTGGTGTATAATTGGGGATTTAAAACTGCCTATGGTGGTGGACATCATGGTGAGATAAATATGGTGGGTAATTATTATAAGCCGGGGCCTGCCTCTCAGCATCATCGTTTACTTGATGTGGCTGAAGACGGTACCGGCCGTTACTATGTGGCAGAAAACGTAATGGAAGGGGATGATACTGTGACTTATGACAACCATCGTGCTGTGATGGATAGATTTTCTTGTTTGGTTGATAGTCCTTTTCCGTATGAGCCCATTGAAGAAGATATACCGGTGGTGGCCTATCATAAAATATTAAAGGAGGTAGGGTGTAGTTTCTCGCGTGACATGTACGACAAAGAAGTTTTGCGCCAAGTAAAGAAAGGGCTTGGAACATTTGGTCTAAAGGGGATTATCAATTCTCCGAAAGAGGTAGGCGGATGGCCTGTGTTGAAAGTTGGAAAGCCTTTACGTGATACTGATGCGGACGGAATGCCTGACGTGTGGGAACGTCGGTACGGATTGAATGCGGATGATGCCTCTGATGCTTCCACCTATACGTTGGATAAGAATTACACTAATATTGAGATTTATCTGAACGGACTTTTGGAAAAATGAACATTATTTCCCTTGGTATTTCTGACTCTGTTCAAAATCAATATATTACTTACACTGATTTTATATTGAATTCAAATTTATTATTTTCGAGAATTAAAATCCATATAAAAGAAGTATGAATATAAGAATCTTTTTTACTGTTTTAGGACTATTGTCCGCTCTTTGCGTATGGTCTCAGCAGACAGAGCGCCGTTATCTTTCCGGTACCGGACTGGGCGATGGCGTAACCTGGCAGTTTTATTGTTCCGAGGGTAGGAACAGCGGGAAGTGGAGTAAGATAGAAGTGCCTTCTCAATGGGAGCTGCAGGGTTTTGGTGAATATACCTACGGGCGTTGGTATAAGAAGAAGGGGGTTAAGAATCCCAGTATGGAAGAGGGGATTTATCGTCATACATTTCGTGTACCGGAAGATTGGAGAGGTAAGAACATACGTTTGTGGTTTGATGGGGTTATGACAGATACGGATGTGATTGTAAACGGAGTTTCGGCCGGAGAAACACATCGGGGCGGATTTTATCGTTTTTCCTACGACATAACTTCTTTGTTGAAATATGGTGCTGCCAATAAGCTGGAAGTACGGGTAAAAAAACATTCCGGAAATAAGTCGGTGAATGCGGCCGAACGTAAGGCGGACTGGTGGTTGTTTGGGGGGATTTACCGTCCTGTATGGTTAGAAGCCAAACCTCAGACACGTATCGAACATATTGCAGTGGATGCGAAAATGGATGGAGAAATGAAGCTTTATACCGAGCTGAAAGGAGTGAAAGGGAAGGAAAAGTTAACGGCTGCTTTACATCCTTTGGGAGGAACGGACGTTTGTTCGGAGGTTCGGACGTGGGAAGTGGGGCATGACAGTGTGTTTGCTCATGTTTGGAAAAATGTAGAACCTTGGACTCCGGAAAAACCTCGGCTTTACAATCTCATTGTTACCTTGCGGAATGAAGAAGGGAAGGCTTTACACCGGACATCTGTCCGCGTCGGATTCCGTACCGTTGACTTTCGTCCACGCGACGGTGTTTATCTGAATGGTACGAAACTGGTGATGAAAGGCGTAAACCGTCATTCTTTTCACCCCGATGGCGGGCGTACCACCAATAAGGAACTCAGCATTCAAGATGCCCTGCTCATTAAAGAAATGAATATGAATGCCGTGCGTTCCCATTATCCACCCGATGAGCATTTTCTGGATGCTTGTGATTCGTTGGGATTGCTCTATATTGATGAACTTGCGGGCTGGCAGAATGCTTACGACACTGTTACAGGCAGCAAGTTGGTAAAAGAAATGATAGCAAGGGATGTAAATCATCCATGTATCGTACTTTGGAGCAATGGAAATGAGGGCGGGTGGAACATGGCTACGGACAAACTGTTCTACCGTTATGATCCGCAGCGTCGTCATGTCATCCATCCTTGGGCGGACTTTGATGAATTGGATACACACCATTACCCGGCTTACCTGACCGGTGTAGGCCGTTTCACCAACGGATATAAGGTTTTCATGCCGACAGAGTTTATGCATGGTCTGTACGACCAGGGACATGGAGCCGGACTGGAGGATTTCTGGGCGCGATATACGGCACACCCTTTGTTTGCCGGAGGTTTTTTATGGGCATATAGCGATGAAGCTGTACGCCGGACAGACTGTAACGGCATTTTGGACAGTGAAGATTATAATGCGCCTGACGGTATTGTAGGTCCTTATCGGGAGAAAGAAGGCAGTTTTTATTCCGTACGGGAAATATGGTCGCCTATAAAGATAAAGCCTCTCCAGCTAACGCCTTCTTTCAATGGCCGTTTTTTAGTGGAGAACCGTTATCTGTTTACTAATTTGAAGGAGTGTTCCATGCGCTATCGCGTCCTTTCCTATCCTTCCCCGCTACAGAGCCGGGCAGAGGGATGCACAGTAGACAGCGGCCGGGTGAATTTGCCTGCTTTGGAACCGGGTGAAACCGGATATGCCTGTATAGCTGCATGGGAGAATCCGGAAATCCGGGAAAAATTCTTCTCTAAGGGAGATGTTTTGGAATTGGAGGCTATAGGACTGGATGGAAAGAGCGTGTGTACACGTACGTATCCCATCAGTTTTGCGAAAAGCTATTTTGAAGGGCAACTGGCTTCTTTGAAAAGAACAGGAAAAGGTTGTTGTGTGAACGAGGCTGATTCTTTAATAACGTTGTGTTCCGATTGGGTGGACATATCCTTTCGCCGAAACGATGCTACCATATATTCTGTATTGCGGAAGAAAGACAACCGGATAATTCCGTTGAAAGACGGTCCGCTGCCTGTAGGAATGCAAATGAAACTGGTGTCTCTTTCCGCTCGTATGGAGCAGAGAGGTGATGCTGTCCTTTGTGCCCGTTATCGGGGCGGAGCGGATTCCGTTGTGTGGCGTTTGCGTCCGGACGGGCTGTTGAAGATGGATGCCGTATTGCTGAACCGAGCATCGGGCGGTGGTGGCTTTGATGATGCTTTTACGGATAATGCCATACTTAACTTCGGGTTTACCTTCTCTTATCCTGAAAGCGAATGTACAGGTATGCGTTGGTTGGGGCGCGGTCCTTACCGTGTGTGGAAGAACCGTATTCCGGGCACGAATTACGGTATCTGGCAGAAAGACTTTAATAATACTGTTACCGGAGAGAGTGCGGACAAACTGGTCTATCCGGAATTTAAAGGGTATCACGCCAATCTTTATTGGGCCACAATTCAAGGCAAGCAGAATGCTTTTACCGTCTATGCGGCTACGGACGGAGTGTTCTTTCGTGTATTCACTCCGGATGAACCTCGTGGGCGTCAGGATGGCATCCATACAATGCCGGACTTTCCGGCCGGGGATCTTTCTTTCTTATTGGATATTCCCGCCATTCGCTCTTTCAAGCCGATAAGTCAGCACGGGCCGCAGAGTCAGCCTGGAACTATCCGTATCAAAAAAGGGGATGAGGGATTGAAACTGGAGTTGGCATTTGACTTTCTGTGACAGCTTGGGCAGTGTATGCCCGATAATCATTTCTCTTAGCATTTCCGCCAAACCGGACAGAATCGGTTTGGCGGAAATGCGTTATCTTTGCTTCGTTCACAACTATGAGATATATTACTTACACTAAAAATACCATGAAAAAACTGTTTTATTCTCTACTTGCAGTCGTCTTGGCAGCTTGCGGTTCGGAAAAGCAAGCGCCGATAGATCGTGAGGCGCTGGTTGCCCGTAACAACCCTCAGGTATCTTCGTTTGATTCGTTGGCGTCGTTGTCGGTCGGCAACGGTGAGTTTGCCTTTACTGTGGATGCTACCGGTCTACAGACTTTTCCTTCAGTATATAAGAAAGGCGTGCCATTGGGTACGCAAAGTCAATGGGGCTGGCATAGTTTCGGTAATCCCAATAAATACAAACCGGAAGAATACTTGAAAGAACACGATTTTGGTCGTGGACATAAAGAAATATACGCTTGTCAGTTTAAAGAAGACGGACGTCAGAAAGAAGCTTCCAATTGGTATCGCATGAACCCTCACCGCCTGCATCTGGGTATCGTGGGACTGGAGTTGGGCGATGATGTGAAGACTTCTGACATTACCGATATTGCCCAGACATTGGATATGTGGAACGGTGTCATCAACAGTCACTTCACACTGAAAGGCAACGCCTTTGATGTACAGACCGTATGTCATCCGCAAATGGACATGATTTCAGCCAGTATCACCAGTCCGGCACGTGCTGGGGTGAAACTGCATTTTCCATACCCTACGGGCGCTCATGCCGATGATGCCTGCAATTGGGATGCCAACAACAAACACACTACAGATATAGTCTTTGAGAATGCGCAAAGTGCAGTTCTCAAACGTACACTCGATTCTACCGTTTATTATGTATCTCTGCGTTGGGAAGGAAAAGCTTCCCTCAAGGAGAAGTCTGCAAACTATTTTGTACTGACACCGGCGGAAGATAAACTCGCTTTTTCTTGCAAGTTTACGTCCGCTTTTCCCGGAACTGTATTCGAGAGTGAACCGGCTGTCTATACATCTGCCGATACTCTGCCTACTTTCGCCGAAACTCTGGCAGCCGGCAACAGCTATTGGAACAATTTCTGGAAGAACGGTGCGGCTGTAGACTTCTCACATTGTACCGACCCGCGTGCCAAAGAATTGGAACGCCGTGTCGTATTGAGCCAATACCTGCTCGCCATTCAGTCGGCAGGCAGTGTTCCGCCGCAGGAAACAGGGCTAACCTACAATTCATGGTTTGGCAAGTTCCACCTCGAAATGATATGGTGGCATCAGGCTTGGCAGGCACTTTGGGGGCATCCCGAATTGCTGGACCGTACACTCGGCTGGTACGAAACGGTAGAACCTGTTGCCCGTGAGATAGCCCGCCGTCAGGGATTCGACGGAGTGCGTTGGATGAAAATGACCGATCCCAGCGGAACGGAAGCTCCGTCTAATGTAGGCAGTTTCTTGATTTGGCAGCAACCGCATTTTATCTATTTGGCCGAACTCGTTTACCGTGCCAATCCTTCGGATGAGGTGATTAAGAAATACAATCATCTGGTGCAGGAAACTGCAAAGTTCATGTATTCTTTCGCCACTTACGATGAATTCCATGGACGTTTTATCCTGAAAGGCGCTATTCCCGCACAAGAAACATTGCGTGCGGCTACTACCATCAATCCGCCGTTCGAACTCTCTTACTGGCATTATGCCATGAATGTGGCTCAGCAGTGGCGTGAACGTGCCGGTGAAAAGCGTAATCTGGAATGGGATGAGATGATAGACAAACTCTCTCCGCTGGCCTATAATGAAGACTGCCTTTATCTGGCTGCCGAAAATGCAGTGGATACCTACAAGGATATCCGTTTCACCAGCGACCACATGGCAGTGCTTGGCTCTGTGGGTATCCTGCCGATGAACAAGCTGATACGTGCCGACTATATGAAGAATACGCTTCATTGGGTGTGGGACAACTGGAACTGGGGCAAGACATGGGGCTGGGATTACCCGATGACCGCTATGAATGCCACTCGGTTGGGTGAGCCCGAAAAGGCTGTAGGTGCCTTGCTGATGGATAAGCGCACCAATACTTACTTGTTGAACGGACACAATTATCAGGACGGACGTCTGCGTTGCTACCTGCCGGGCAATGGCGGCTTGCTGACTGCCGTAGCGCTGATGTGTGCCGGTTGGGACGGGTGTGAGGTGAAGAATCCCGGTTTCCCGCAAGACGGTACATGGGATGTGCGTTGGGAAGGATTGAAGCCGATGCCGTAACCGCTTCTTTGTATATAAATATTATTATATATAACTAATCTGGTACTTGATAGTACTACCCCTTTTCTGAATAGCTTGCAGAAGGGGTGCATTCAGTATACGACTGATATAGGTTCAGTCGTATACTGAATGTATTTCAATCGTATAGTGAATGGCTTTCAGTTATGCCTTTATCCTTTGAATTAAATAAAACCTTATGAACCGTATTTCTGTTTTTGCAATTATTTTTACTCTGTTTATCCCTTTGGGGTCTTATGCGCAATATGCTTCTTCGTCTAAAACTCCGAAGAAAGCAGGCGATTTGATAGAATCCACTTCCTACAATGACCATAAGCGGGGAGCTCCCCGTATGTTGCAATACTTGCCGTCCGGTGAAGAGTTTGTCTGCGTCAACGGCAAGAACCGCTACACACGTGCTTTGTATGGCGGACATACGGCATGGCGCCTGGAAACCGGCGACCGTCCGATATTTGCCACGTATGTCAAGAACGACTGCCGTAATATCCGTTTTCGCTTGCATCTGCCGGACGGTACGGTTACACCGTTGGAAGAAACCGATTGGTGTGAGGCGCGTTATAATCCGGGTACGCGTACGTATGCCTTGAAAGACAAGGCATGGGGAGAAAATTGCAGCCTGAAAGTTTCCGTATTGGCAAGTCTTACGGAAGAGATGGCCGTTTGGGAGCTTTCCGGTGAGTTGCCTGCCGGCTGCGAGCTGGAAGTGTTGAATTCGCCTATCCGCCGGAAGAAGCTTTCCCGTAGCGGAGATATGGGGGCAGACCCGCCGGGATGTTTTGAGCCGGCAGAAGACGGCACAGTGCTGCAAACACTGAAATGCCGCTTTCCGGCCGACGGGCATTTGTATGTGGGTATTTCCGGTAATGAACTGAAGGAAATGCGGGATGGCGGTGTACAGTATCTTGCCCTTCAAAAGGCTTGCCGTGAACTGGCCGGACGCATCAGAATCACTACTCCCGATCCTTATTTCAATACGCTTGGCGGTGCACTTGCTGTTGCTGCCGACGGTATCTGGGGGGAAGAGGGCGTGTGGCTGCATGGAACTGTCGGCTGGCGTATGCCGTTGAGCGGCTGGCGTGCCGCATACGTAGGCGATGTGTTGGGCTGGCACGACCGTGCACGCACTCATTTTGACAACTATGCTGCCAGTCAGGTGACCGAAGTTCCCAATACGATTTCGCATCCGGCACAGGATTCTGCCCTTGCGCTTGCACGTTCGGCCAAGATATGGGGAACGCCGCAATACAGCAATGGATATATCTGCCGCAATCCTCGCCGTAACAATCAGATGCACCATTATGACATGAACCTCTGTTACATAGACGAACTGTTGTGGCACTTCAACTGGACGGGCGACCTTGAGTATGCCCGTCGCATGTGGCCGTTGCTGACACTGCATCTTGCTTGGGAAAAACGCAACTTCGACCCGGACAACGACGGCTTGTACGATGCCTACGCCTGCATTTGGGCAAGCGATGCGCTGTATTATAACAGTGGCGCCGTTACGCACAGCTCTGCCTATAACTATCGCGGCAATAAACTGGCTGCACTGATTGCTGAGAAGATAGGCGAAGACCCCACACCCTATCGGGAAGAGGCCGATAAGATATTGAAAGCGCTCAACACCCGTCTCTGGTTGCCGGAGAGAGGACATTGGGCGGAATTCCAAGATTTCATGGGCCATCGCCGTCTGCATGAAGATGCTGCCGTATGGACCATCTATCACGCTCTCGACAGCGATGTGGCCGATCCGTTTCAGGCATATCTTGCCACAAGTTACATAGACCGTGAAATTCCTCATATTCCTGTCGTGACTTCGGATGATGTGCTTGCCGCCGATGCTGCTTTGCCTGTCAATGCAGGCCCGTACGCTCATTGGCAGGAACAGTTGAAGGCAGCGGGTGCTGCCGTCAATGCCGGAAAGTATGCCACTGTGGCCACTACCGACTGGATGCCGTATTCATGGAGCATTAACAATGTAGCCTTTGCCGAAGTGATGCACACGTCGCTCGCTTATTTTCAGGCAGGACGTAGAGAGGCAGGTTTCAAATTGCTGAAAAGTTCTGTTCTGGACGGCATGTATCTGGGCGATAGTCCGGGCAATTTCGGGCAGATAAGTTTCTATGATGCTGCCCGGGGCGAATGTTACCGCGACTTCGGCGACCCTATCGGAGTGGCTTCCCGCGCATTGATTCAGGGGCTTTACGGAATCTTGCCCGATGCTTTGAACGGTCGTCTGCTGATAAAACCCGGTTTCCCGGAAGAGTGGGAGTATGCTTCACTGCATACGCCGGATATCGACTTTGACTTTAAAGCGGGCGAAGCGGCTACCGGTAAGTATTCTTCCCGCGACTGTTCGCTTTATACCGCTACACACCGTTTGCCTGCCGTACGGAATCTGGAATTGCAATTCCCTGCACGTCGTTCGGCTGTGGCGCGTTTGATGGTAAACGGCCAGAATGCAGCGTGGAGACTGGTTGAAAATTCAGTTGGACGGCCCATGCTTTCCGTTTCCGTTCCTGCTGCTTCCGGTGAGGAGGTAACAATCAATGTCGCTTGGGAAGGAGAGTTGCTTGAAGCTCCTGCTTCTGTCGATGCTTATCCTGCAACTCGCGTCCGTAAGGCGGGACCCGTCAGTTTCATTGCTATGGAACAGGGACAGATGAAATGGTGGGCGCCGGTAGAGCACCCGGTATCCAATAGGGGTAAGAAACCTGTTCCGGCAGGTGATTTTAAAGCAGTCGATTCAGCCCGATGCACTCCAGTCGATATGCAGAAAGTGTTCAATGCGAATGTAACGGATATTTTCCGCAATGAATACCTGTCGCCGCGTTCTCCGTACACCACGTTGCAGTTGCCCAAACAGGGAATAGGCGAGTGGTGTCATCCGCTGAAGACAGCAGATATAGATGATTCGGGTTTGCGTGCCGCTGTGCGTAAAGGCTTATTGGAGACAAAACTCGGGATACCTTTCCGTACTCCTGCCGAAGGGCATAACATAGCTTTCACCTCTCTTTGGGACAATTATCCGGACAGTCTGCAAATTCCCCTGCAAGGCAAGGCTTCCCGTGCCTATTTACTAATGGCAGGCAGTACTAACCACATGCAGTGCCATATCGACAATGGCGTAATCCGTGTGTATTATGAAGACGGTACTTGCGACACCTTGTCTTTGGTAAATCCGGACAACTGGCCACCCATCGAACAGATATTCTTTGAAGATGGAAAGTCTTTTAACCGTCATGCACCGTCTCTCTATCGCCTGCGTCTGAAGACCGGTGAACTGAGCAATAATTTCGGTGAGGAACTTGGCTTTACCGGCGTGTCTCGCGAGGTGGACGGTGGTGCCGCCGTACTGTTGGAAATGTCGTTGAATGCAGGGAAAAAGCTTTCGCATCTTGTACTGGAGACGCTCTCCAATGAGGTGGTGATAGGAATAATGGGCATTACGCTTCAACGATGAAACCGTATTTTAAATAAAAGATTATGGAACATTTCAAGAGACTTGCCTTTTGCATGCTTTACCTCTTCACCTTTATCTGGCAGCTTAGTGCACAAGTTAAGAAGATTCCGCAGTGGGGAGCGGTTCGAGATAGTGTTGCAAGGTACTGCCAAAGGAACTTTATATCTGATGTTGCGGGTGATAATATAAATAAAAAACCACTGCTTTTACAGTGGTTTTTTTCATGTCGGAATGAGGCGACTCGAACGCCCGACCCCTACGTCCCGAACGTAGTGCGCTACCAACTGCGCTACATTCCGATACCTTTTTCGAAAAGTGGTGCCACCAGGAATCGAACCGGGGACACAAGGATTTTCAGTCCTTTGCTCTACCAACTGAGCTATGGCACCTTTTCCGTTTGCGGGTGCAAAGATAAAGATATTTTTTTATACTACAAGGCTTTTTGAGGAAAAATATTAGAAAAATCCCCTTTGTAGCTTTTAAAACAAAAACAAAGGGGATATTTGTATTATTTATGAGTATAGATTTCTACGTAATTGCTTAATCTATATTCGGATTGATACTGTGCCAGTCTTTAATGGGCGGCAATACGCCCATTCCTATAACTTCGTCGCGTAGTTTACAGAGGTGGGCGTAACTTTCTTTCAGTTTAGCCTCTTCTTCGGGAGTACCTTTCAGCTCTTTGTAGTGCACACCGTCCTTATTGATTTCGGTTTCCATAGCCATCATGATATGGTCGAAACCGTGACTGTGCACATATGTGCCTGCCGGCCAGCGGAAAGGCTTTCCACCCATGGCGGCAGCAATCATTTCTATGGAAATGTACGCAGGGCTTTGGAAAGAAGAACGACCGCGCAAAGCGATAATGTTAGCGCCGCCTTTGGTAACTTTGGTCTGTATTTCTGCCCATTCTTCCTTTGTCAGGGCAGGAGTGCCGATGATATCCAGCAACGGTTTCCCATCTATTTTGGCGGTAGAAGCATATACAGCCATTTGTTCACCATGTCCGCCATATGTACGGCAGTTCTCTATCTTATCGGGAGCAATGCCGAAATGTTTGGAAAGTTCGCTACGCAGGCGGGTACTGTCAAGGGCTGCCAGTGTTGTAACCTGAGATGGCTTCAATCCTGAGTACAATAATGTAATCAGGCCGGTAATATCGGCTGGGTTAAAGATGACAACCACGTGCTTCACATCCGGGCAGTAAGCTTTCACGTTCTTACCGAATTCTTCGGCAATGGCGGCATTGCCTTTTAGCAAATCCTCACGGGTCATACCTGCTTTACGGGCTGCACCACCGGAAGACACTACATATTTGGCATCGGTTAGAGCCTCTTTAATGTCGGATGTGAATGTCAGGTTCAGGCCTTCAAATCCGCAGTGGAACATTTCTTCTGCCACACCTTCCAGACCGGGAGCATAGAGGTCGTATAAACAGATGTTCGGGGTGAGGTGCATCATGATTGCAGTCTGTGCCATGTTGGAGCCGATCATACCGGCTGCACCTACAATGGTCAGCTTTTCGTTTGTAATAAATTCCATAATTATATTATTTAAAGGTGAATAATAAACGCTTTGGTCAATTGTTACGTTGCAAAGATAACCGTTTTCCGGAGGAGTTGTTTATATAAAAAAGTTATCTTTTAGAGCGAAAAGTTATTCCTTATCTTTATATAAGGTAGGATGCTGCTCGGAAGTACCCGCGCTCAAAAGCGGGCTTTTGGCTTGGTATTGCGCTCACCTTTCACTATCTTTGCGCAGGATGCCGGAACAGGCTGTGTTCTATTGTGTATCGTTCTTGTTATAAATATTACGAAATATAATTTGTATGAGTATAGAGTTAGGAAAGTTCAATACCTTGAGGGTGGTGAAAGAGGTTGATTTCGGCATGTATCTGGATGGTGGTGAAGAAGGAGAGATTCTGCTTCCGTCGCGTTATGTGCCCGAAAACTGCAAGCCGGGAGATGAACTGACTGTGTTTATCTACCTGGATAACGAGGAACGGTTGGTAGCTACTACGCTGACACCATTAGTACAGGTCGGTGAGTTTGCCTGTTTGGAAGTGGCATGGATAAATCAATACGGCGCTTTCCTCAACTGGGGATTGATGAAAGATTTGTTTGTTCCTTTCCGTGAACAGAAAATGAAGATGCAGGTTGGGAAGCAATATGTAATCCATGCTCATCTGGATGACGAGAGTTACCGGATTGTAGCCTCTGCCAAAGTGGACCGTTATCTTTCGAAAGAAAAAGCGCCTTATGAACCCGGTCAGGAAGTCAGCATACTTATCTGGCAGAAGACTGATTTAGGTTTTAAGGCTATTATTGAGAACCGATATAGCGGTTTGCTGTATGAAAGCGAGATATTTCAACCCCTGCATACAGGCATGACATTGAAGGCTTATGTAAAGCAGGTTCGCGAGGATGGCAAGATTGACCTGATACTTCAGAAACCGGGGCAGGGCAAGGTGGAAGACTTTGCTGCTACCTTATTGGATTATATCCGTGAGCAGGGCGGACACATCACTTTGCATGACAAGAGCCCTGCCGAAGAGATTTACGATACATTCGGTGTCAGCAAGAAAACCTTTAAAAAAGCAGTTGGCGATTTATACAAAAAGCATGTGGTATTGCTGCAGGAAAATGGGATTGAACTGGTAAAAAAACTCTAATCCCTACCTGCAATAGGGTTTTCCCTATAACATATTAGAGAGAAACAGAAGGATGGGGGAAAATATTCTCCTATTTTTGTTTTTACTAAAATGATGGAATATAAACTTGTAAAGAATGCTGCCATGAAACGAATATTATTTATGTTATTTGCCGTAATAATGAGTACTGTTGCCTGCCATGCGGCCATGAGTAACAGTAAAGTGCGTAAAGAAACACGCTTTCTTACGGATAAGATGGCTTATGAACTGAATCTGAATACGGCTCAGTATAATGATGTATATGAAATTAATTATGACTTTATTTCAGGTGTACGTTATCTGATGGATGATGTGCTGAGGGGTGAAGAATGGGCGTTGAATCGGTATTACGATTATCTGGATATACGCAATGACGATTTACGCTGGGTATTGAGCCGCAGACAGTATTCCCGTTTCATGCAGGCTGCCTACTTTTTCCGTCCGATTTATGTGAGTGGCGGGCATTGGTCTTTCCGGATTTATGTTACTTATACCAATCCGAATCATTTCTACTATCCGCGTCCTTATCATTATCGTACTTACTGTGGCGGACATAACCGTGTCCATTATCATAATGTGAGCTATTACCGGGGCAGACATAACCATCCTACCTATAACGGCTCTTTCCGTATCCGTGATAATAAATCGTACCATACGAGCCGGCGTTCGGATTTCGGTTCGGTTCATATCCGTCCCAATTCCGGTACGCGCCCTAATGTGGAACAGTCCAATCGCCGTCCTACTACCAACGGTCCGGTACGCCGTTCCGATACTAAGAAGGAAGTAAATGCTCCTAAACGCGGGCAGAGTACTCAAAAGGAAAACGAAAGCGTAAGACGACGCAGCAACTCTTCTTCATCCTCTACGCGTACAACACGTTCTTCTTCCCGTTCGTCAGAAAGAAGTAAAGAAGCGTCAAGACGAAATTAAACGCTTATCCATGTGTATTTATAACTGATAAACGGGGGATACTTCAATATACCTGATGATTTCTTTCAGGCACGGACTACACGGAAAACACATATTTTCTTTACTTCTTTTTCTGTGAATTCCGTGCCTGAAAAGAAATAAATAAAAAGTGTTCATCTCCTTACAAACACACAACAACCAAAATTGTATTTATTCGATAGGCTCTCCTTTATAAAAGTCCAGTATCTTGGTACGGAACAGGTACTCGTATTTGGCTTGTAGTTCATCGGATTGTGCTTTCATCAGATTCTGCTTGGCCTCATTGTACTCTACGGCGTTCGCTTTCCCGTTTTCGTATTTCTCGCTCATCAGCTTAAACGATGCTTCGCTTGCCGTGGCTGCCACGCTGCTGCTTGTGTACTTGCTTTCGGATGCTGCCGCATTGTACCACGCTTGTTGAATTTCTTTGTAGAGGTCCTTCTTGGCATTATCCAGTTGCAAGGAGTAGTTTTCACGTTGCAGACGGGCTGTACGTACCCGGTTGCGTGTAGCCAGTCTGTTAAAGATGGGAACACTCAGATTAAAACCGATGTATTTGTTGAAATTATCACTCATTTGTTGGCTGAAAGTGCGGTTGATTGTCGAATAATAATTCGTACCGAGACTCCCGCTGAGAGTCAGTTGCGGATAGTAACCGCTTTGGGCGATTCGGATACTGTGTTTACTTCCTTCCAGACGATACTGTGCAGCTTGTATTGAGGCCTTGCAACCTAATGCTAACTGATATATTTCGTCCGGAGAAGCCAATGGGATAAGTTCTATTGTTGCGGCAGGATTTTCCAAGAGGAAACCTTCCGGTGTTTCCAGTTCGATAAGCTGGCTGAGGTCGAGCAATGCCAGTTGATAGTTATTGCCCGTCTGTACCGCATTCATCTCATCCTGCGCTACACGTGCTTTGGCTTCGGCAACTTCTGCCGGAGAGGCTTTCCCTACTTCCGCCAGCCGCTCTATGCGGTTGCATTGTTCTTTGCTCAGCTCTACTTGTCCTAAAGAAACCCGGTGCAGTTCTTCGTTGAACAGTACCTGTAAGTAGGCTGAGGCTATATTGATGGAGATATCTTCTTTGGCTTTCTCCAAGTCGGCAAGAGCGGCTTTTAGGTTTAATTTGGCTAAGGCATACTGGTTGGGTATCTCGAGTCCGGTAAACAGTGGAATACTGGTGGAAACGGACATATTTGTACCGTGACTGCCTGTGTTGACATATACGGTGGAGTAATCACCGGTACTCTCGTCCTTGATAGCGGTCTGCGTGCGTCCCCAGTTCCAGTTTTGTCCGGCACTGGCATTAAGGTTCGGCAGTCGTGCCCATTTGGCGGTATTCACTTCAACATTGCTTTGTTCGGCTGCATTGGCTGTCCGACGGATGTCGATATTATGCTCGATGGCGTAGTCTATACATTGCCGTAGCGACCATCGGTCTTGCGCCTGAACTTGCATGCAAGCCAGAACGGTCATATATATAAGTATCTTTTTCTTCATGGCGTTTTTGCTTCTTCTAAGTATAACGGTTATTTATCTTTTTTCTCAGCGCCACGCACTTTATCTTTGGCAGTCAGGCCGCTTTTGACGGCAATTTTGATACCATCGCTCATGCCTACTTCTATCTGTTGGCGTTTGAACTTCTGTTGGGGTACACTGTCGGTCAGTACATATACAAAGGTGCTGTCTCCACTGAACTCAACCGTACTTTCCGGCAGGGCGAGCGTCTTGAGGGCACGTTCCAGCACAATTTCCGCATTGGCGGAATAGCCGGAACGGATTTGTACGCTGTCCGGCGCCTGGATGGCCGCTTTGATTTCGAATTGGTTGGCTCCGTTTTCTTCTACGCCTTTCGGAGATATGTATTCCAGTACGGCATTGAACGAGAGGTTTTGCAATGCACCGATAGTCAGCTTTACCGGCATGCCTTCGTGTACGCGGCCTACCTCGGTCTCATCCAGGTTGCCCCGGAAGATGAGGTCATTCATATTGGCAACCGTGGCGATTGTTGTTCCGTCGTTGAACGTATTGCTCATGATAACGGAGTTGCCGACTTTGATAGGTACGTCCAGAATCAGTCCGGTAATGGTGGAACGAATCAATGTGCTGCTGAATGAAGCGCTGTTCTTGGTGATACCTTCCTTTACGATTTCCAGATTGTCTTTGGCTGTTTGCAATTCCTCCCGTGCCTGTTTTACGTTCACTTCCCCCTTTTCGTATTCTTCGTTGCTGATGAGTTTGTCATTAAACAACTTCTCGACACGGGCAAAGTCCGTTTCGGCTTGTTTGGCATTGATTTCTGCCAGACGGACGCGGCTTTCGGCAGAGTTCAGCGTGCCCAGTTCGGGGATAACCTTTACTTTGGCAATCACTTCGCCTTGCTTGACGCTTTGTCCGGCTTCTTTATATACTTCGGAAATGATACCGGATATTTGCGGCTTGATAAGCACTTCATCTCTGGGCTCCACTTTTCCGGTGGCTACGGTTGTCTTTTCCAAATCGGCTGTTTCCGGAACGATGGTCTCATATACCTTTACAGTGGGCTGGGATTTCCGGTACAAAAACACAAATGTCCAGATAAATATGGCAGCTACTACCGCCAGTGATGCGATTTTCAGATACTTCTTTGTTTTCATCTTTATTGTATTATTGTTTTATTTTTCTATCGTTTTATCAGTCTGTTACCTTGCCGTTTTTTACTCATCCCTTATCGCTTCGATAGGTTTGATGGCCATTGCGCGGTAAGCAGGTGCCAGTCCTGCCAGCATCCCTAATGCAATGAGAAGGGCGCAAGTGCCGATAGCCAGTCCGAAGGAGACTTGATAATGGGTCTTGATGACTCCGGGATCATTTGCTGCACTTTCCAGTATTTGCAGTATAAGTACGGCAAAAGAGATACCTGCCATGCCAGCTACGGTAGTCAGTACCATACTTTCCGAAAGGATCTGTTGCAGAATATCTTTGGGACGGGCACCGATGGCACGCCGTATGCCTATTTCCGTAGTGCGTTCCTTTACCGTTACCATCATGATATTGGATACGCCGATAGCTCCGGCAAACAAGGTTCCCAAGCCCACCATCCAGATAAGGATGCGGGTACCTGTCATCAGTGTGTCCATCATGGAAAACATGGCTTCTGCATTGAGGAACATGATTGCCTGTTTGTCGTCCGGCGAGATGTAATGGGCGGCTTTGATGCGATGTTCTATTTCCGGTTCTACGTCCTTAACCTTCACTCCCGGTTTCATGATAAAACAGACTACATCTATTCTTTGTCCCAGATTATATGTCTGCTGCATCGTTGTGAAGGGTAGGGTAACCGCTTCCGAAGCCTGTCCCTGTATGTTCACATTGCCCTCGGAAGAGCACATGCCGATAACACGGTAATAAATGCCGTTTACCCTGATATATTTTCCGCAAGGGTCCTCGCCCGGCTTGAAGAGGCTTTCGTACACGCGTTTGCCAATGACGCATACCTTGCGCGCCTCACGTATATCCACGTCATTGATAAAGCGGCCGTACGTCATTTCCTGATGTTCTATCTGTTCGTATTCGGGGTATAGACCTTTGACGCTGCATTCGTATTTGTTTTCTCCGTAAACGGCTGTCTGTCCCCATAAGGCAAATGAAGGAGTGGCCGTTTTTATTCCGTCGATGCTGCGTACCCGTTCCACATCTTCCATTTCCAGGTCCCACCAGCGTCCTTTACGAAATCCTTTGTAGGCCTCGCTTGTCTTTTGCGCTGCAATAAATCCGGAGTTTGTAGCGAAACCTTCAAATTGCGCTTTCATTTGTTCCTGCATGCCTTGTCCGCCGCCAATAAGTGCCACAAGCATGAAGATGCCCCAGAATACACCGAATGCCGTCAGCAGACTGCGTGTCTTGTTTCTTGTTATCGTAACGAGGATTTCCTCGCATGTATCCATGTCTATTCTCATAATCGTTTAATCTGCTCTAAGTGCTTCGATGGGACTGATGCTTACCGCCTTTTTAGCCGGGAAGAATCCGGCAAGCGTACCTGCGACAATCAGGGTCAATGTAGCCTGTATGGCAATGCCGATATCCACTGTAGGGTCTGAGAACATCCTGGCTTGAAACATACCCGCATCTGCTGTTTGTGTACCGAAGGCGGAATTCATCCATTCCGTTACTCCGATACCTGCCACCATGCCGATGTAGCCGAAAAAGGTGGTAATCGTAACGCTTTCCACAATAATCAGCCGAAGGATAGAAAAAGGCTTTGCACCCAGCGCTTTGCGTATGCCGAACTCGCGTGTGCGTTCCTTGACGGTAATCAGCATGATGTTCGATACGCCTACGATGCCGCTCAGCAGGGTAAAAATACCTATCACCCAAATGGCGGTACGCAACAAGCCGGCTACGTTCTGTGTCTGTATGTATTGTGTAAAGCGGTTCCATATCCATATTGCGCCTTCATCTTCCGGATCGAAACGGTGGTTGGCGGCAATGACTTTACGGTACTCTTTCTCAAAGGTTTCGTTGGCCGTTTCGCTCGTCAGATTTTTGGTGGTGAAGATGATGTTGTTGAGTTTATCGCCTTTGTTATAGATGGTTTGCATGGTGGAGAAGGGGATAAAGGCCAGGCTGCTTTGGTCTCCCTGGTCTTCGTACAATCCGACTACCCGGTAGGCTACGCCGCCTGCATTGACAAACCGGCCGACAGGTTCCGTACGTGACTTTCCGAAAAGAATTTCTGCCGACTTTTTATGAAGAATGATAACTTTCCGCCGTTCTTTCACATCGTTCCGGTTGATAAAGCGTCCGCTTGCGGTCTTGATGGCTTCGGACTCTACGTAGTTTGGGTGTACGCCCATCAGCGAGATATTGATGTATTCTTGTCCGAAGCTGATGTTTACATCTCCCTGCCGCAGGGTGGCGCCGGCAGTGATAATATTGTCGGGAAAGTATTTTTCGGTTGCGGCTAGGTCTTTGTTTTCCAGTTGGATGCGCCGTCCTTCTTTCAAGCCTTCGTACGATTGGGTGGTCCAGCCACCGCCCAGGCGGATGGAGTTCAATGCGCGTTCGGATGCGTTTTGTTCGAAAGCATGGATGATGCCGTTGCCTGCTCCCAGCAGTACGATAAGCATAAAGATGCCCCACGCCACTGCAAAACCGGTGAGGAACGTGCGCAACTTGTTACGCTTGATTGTACCGTATATTTCTTGCCAAAGGTCTATCATGATTACTGTAAGTGATGTTATAAAGCGATAGGAGATTAATGTAATGACGCGGCAGTGTCCGTTATTTCATGAAACCGTCCTTGCCGAATGGCGATGCGTCGTGATTCAGGTTCTCTTCAATGCTGCCTATCACACCGTCTTTAATGTGGATAATCTTGTCTGTCTGATTGGCAACGCCGCTCTCGTGGGTTACGACCACGATGGTCATGCCCGTTTCATGCAAGTCTTTCAGAATTTGCATGACCTCTACGGAAGTCTTGCTGTCGAGAGCACCGGTCGGTTCGTCGGCAAGGATAATCTGGGGGCGGGTAATCAATGCACGGGCAATGGCTACACGCTGCTTCTGTCCGCCGGACATTTCGTTGGGCATGTGGTGAGCCCACTCTTTCAGCCCCAGGCGTTCCAGATATTCCAACGCCATAGCGTTACGCTTCCGGCGGCTTACTCCTTGATAGAAGAGAGGAAGAGCCACATTCTCTACCGCATCCTTGAAGGAAATCAGATTGAATGACTGGAAGATAAAGCCAATCATACGGTTGCGGTATTCGGCGGCTTTGTTTTCGCTCAGGTTCTTGATAAGCGTACCGTTCAGGTAATATTCTCCTGTATCGTAGTTGTCCAAAATGCCTAAGATGTTGAGGAGCGTGGATTTTCCGGAGCCTGACGCTCCCATAATAGAGACGAACTCTCCTTTTCGGATATCAAGGTCGATGCCTTTGAGTACGTGTAACGGTGCTCCGTTGTTATAGGTCTTGTTGATGTCTTTTAACGCGAGTTCGAGATAATATTCTAAAAAGTAAAGAGCAGAAAAACATCCAACCTA